>JACXTT010002602.1_pt1 | contig 28469 bp, 31 predicted proteins | sample 9270951 | NCBI WGS metagenome assembly JACXTT01 (sample SAMN15532306, study PRJNA645909) | rock metagenome | isolation source: weathered quartz diorite | place: Puerto Rico | collected 2017-06-21 | reverse complement strand
AACTCTCTCCGGGCAATCATAGCCCTGCTTGAGCCTGTGCGCCCACTCGGCCTGCACTGCATCTCATAGAGCTTCGCATCAATACAGAATAACCCGTCGGAGTGGCGGAGTACGCTGCGTAGCGCCCGCAACAGTTTTCAGATGACTGTCTACCCGATGCAGGCGGGAACAAAGGTGTACCTTGGCAATTTCGCCGGGTGCGGCGCAAACACCAATGAGCTGAGGTTTCGGTTCAGCCGTTATACTCGGTGTTACGGCAGCAGGTAGAAATCCGCTATGGAAGCCGCCCCTCATCGCGCGACGTGGAAGACACTACTGGCTTTCGCGACCATTTACTTCGTGTGGGGATCGACATTCCTTGCAATTCGCGTGGGCGTCCGCGAAGTTCCGCCGTTTCTTATGGCCGCGATGCGCTTTCTGGCGGCCGGGCTCATTCTTTATGGCTGGACGGTGTTGCGGGGAGAGCGGTCGCCAACGGTGCGCCAGTGGACTTCGGCGGCCTGGCTCGCGATCCTGATCTTCGTCCTTGACTACGGGCTTTTATTCTGGGCAGAGCAGCGCGTGCCTTCGGGCATTGCCGCGGTGATGATGGCGACGATCCCGGTGTTTATGGCGCTGTCGGAAATAATTTTTTTGCGAACGCAGCGGCTCACGGTCCGTCTGGCGCTGGCCCTTCTGATCGGGATCGGCGGAGTGGCCGTGCTGATGAGCCGCTCGTTGAACCTGGGCGGGGCGCCGGTCGACGGGGCCGGTGCCGTGGCGCTGATCGTTGCCGCGATCGCTTGGGCTGTATCGTCGGCGCTTACGCGAATACTGGAGCTGCCGTCTTCCAAAGCGATGTCGTCGGGCGCGCAGATGCTGGTGGGCGGAGTATTTCTGGCAATCACGGCCGCGGCGCTGGGCGAATTTCGTAATTTTCATCCGTCGGCTGTCTCGCGCGGCGCGTGGCTCGCGCTGCTGTACCTGATTGTTCCGGGGTCGATCATCGCGTTCACGGCGTACGTGTGGCTGATACATCATGAATCGCCGACGAAGGTGGGGACGTACGCATATGTGAATCCGGTGGTGGCGGTGCTAATTGGATATTTCCTGGGGGGCGAAGCGCTGGGCTTGCGAACGATTCTCGGGACGCTGTTTGTTCTGATCAGTGTGGTGGTGATCACGCTGACGCGGTCGAAGAAGCCGGAAGTTGTTGTGGTGGAGGGGAAGGCAGAGGCGGTCGGGTCGTAGAGTTGCCGCAGACAAGAATGCCTGTGCCACGGCTGGAAAGTCTGTGTGCCACTGCTAGGGCAGCTTCTCGGGGGGGTCGGGGAGCCAGGCGGTCAGAAGCAGCGCCAGCGTGTAGATGCCGAGACCAACCGCGGCGGCGGCGTAGGTCAGTTTCGTGCCTGCAGCTGCGCCGGGCATCGCGGCGGCGAGATGATTAGTGATATAAGACGCGAAAGTGCCGAGCATACGGCCACCGACGTTCGCAGCGAATCCTTCGCCCGTTCCGCGTAAGTAAACCGGATAGACGCGCGGCAAATAATTTCCCCAGAAGGTCAGTTGCGCGACCGTGAAGAATCCTGCGACAAAAATGCCTGCGCGGAACATGTTCAAGCTGTGCGTGGAGGCGTAGAGGAACACGATCGGCGTGACCACCAGCCCGGGAATGAGAAACACACGCAGCAGTGCGCGACGGCTCACGATGACGAGGGCGAGAGCTGCGAGCGCAATCCGTCCCGCCAGTCCGCCGATTTCCTGCATGCCTTGGATGCTCGACACGGCCTGCCCGCGCGCCGATGGAGACATCGCGGCAACTTCTGCGAGACCGGGAGTGATCTGCGGCGATTGCTGAATGGTTCCGAAGGCCGCGCCGTATGCGCAGGCGAGCAGCAACGCGGTAACGATCGTAGTGCGGCGGTAGGTGGGACGGAACAGCTCGATGACGCTGGGCCGCTTCAGCGTACCTCGCAAACGCTGGTGCTCCCACTGCGGCGATTCAGGAAGAAACGGGCGGATGATCGCAAGTGGAATGGCGGGGGCGACTCCCCAGATGAGCGCGTAGCGCCACGCCGAGTGGCTTCCGTAGATGGCCGGCAGTGCAGGCCCAAAACGGTTCGCGACGAAGAAGGCGCCCGCGGCAAGAATGCCACCCAGAGATGAAAACGCCTGGGTGTAGCCGAGCACAGCTTCGCGCGTCTTCGGCTCAGGAAACACTTCAGCCAGCCACGCCACGGCCGCCACGAATTCGACGCAGACGCCGGCGAACGACAGAGTGCGGAACAGCAGCAGCGTCTCGACTTGCGTTGCGAGCCCGGAGGCAGTGGCGGCGAAAGCGTAGAGCAGGATGCTCCAGGTGAGGATGCGGCGGCGTCCGAATCGATCGGCTAGATAGCCGCCCCACAGGCCGCAGAATCCGCCGGCCAGCGGTGGAATCCAGAAAAGATAGGCGGCCCAGTCCCGATAAGCAGGCGTGCCAGGCACCAGGCCGCCCAGCTCGATCAGCGCCGGTTGCAGAATGAGCGGTCCTACCAGCACGACATAAATGTCGAAGAGAAAGCCGAGCGCTGCTACGGCGCAAATGATCCACTTGACGAGATTCGAGATGCGGCCGGGTTCGGCGCCGGACATGAATCGTCAGGCTAGCACAGTGTTTCCCGGCTGAGAGCTGGAGTACCGCGCAATTTTCTGATGAAGCTCGCGACGCGACACGGGTTTCGAGATGTAGTCATCCATGCCGACTTCGAGACATCGTCCGCGGTCGCCGCTCATGGCGCGCGCGGTCATGGCGATGATGGGAATGTGCGTCCCCAAGGCTCGCTCTTCCTGACGGATTCGCAGCGCCGCTTCGAGACCATCCATGTCTGGCATCTGCACGTCCATCAAGATCAGGTCGAACCTGCCCTCACGCCATTTGGCGAGCGCTTCGGCTCCGCTCTCGGCCAACGTCACTTGGTGGCCCATTCTTCCGAGAACGGCGATCGCAAGTTTCTGATTCACGGCATTGTCCTCGGCAACCAGAATAGAAAGAGGACGCTGCGCGGCCAGATCGTCCTTGATAGCAGGGGAGTGAAGCTCCTCCGCCTGCCTACCAAGAGTCTTGCGGATCATGTTGAGTAACTCAGCGGGCTTGACGGGCTTGATCAAGTAGCTCTCGACACCCTTTTCGCGGTATTGCACCGTGCTGAAGGACTGTTCCACCGATGTGAGCATCATGATGGTGGCTCCACGAAGCGCTGGATTGGCGCGGATGTGATCGATCACTTCGAAGCCGCTCATGCCGGGCATCTGTTCGTCGAGCAGTATGAGCCGGTAGGGCGCGGCGGATCGCGTGGCATGCTCCAGCAGCTTTAGGCCTTCGGGTCCGGAAGAGGCCTCCTGCGGCTGCATTTGCCAGCGCCGCAGCAGTTCGAGGAGTATGCGCCGGTTGGTCAGATTGTCGTCAATGATCATTGCACGAACTCCCTGCAGGCTTTGCATACTGACGGGTGTCGTGCCCCCGGCGGGCGCCGCCGCGCGTACGCATTGAACGGTGAAGTGGAAAGTAGAGCCCGCGCCGGGTGCGCTATGGATCCAAATCTCTCCGCCCATGAGCTGCGTGATCCGCTTGGATATCGCAAGCCCGAGGCCGGTTCCGCCGTAGCGGCGAGTGGTAGAGGTGTCGGCTTGTTCGAAGGCTTCAAACAGCTTGGCCTGTATCTCGTCGGCGATTCCGATGCCGGTGTCACGAACCGCGAAGTGCAGCTTCAATTCCTCGGCTGTCTCATTCTCGACCGTGACGTCGACGACCACCTCGCCGCGCTCTGTGAATTTGATGGCGTTACCCACCAAATTTACAAGCACCTGGCGCAGCCGGATAGAATCGGCGACCAGATCGAGCGGCACGTTGGGATCCACATGAAAAGCTATCTCCAGGCCCTTCTGATGGGCGTAGGTGGCCAAGCTTTTCATCGCGTCGCCGACAATTTCGCTGAGATTGAAGGGCGTGGGGTCGAGCACAATCTTGCCGGCTTCGATCTTGGAATAGTCCAGGATGTCGTTGATGATGACGAGCAGAGAGTCGGCTGAGGACTTGACCATGGAGAGAAACTCCCGCTGCTCGGGCGTGACACCGATAGACAGCGCGAGCTCGGTCATGCCGATGATGCCGTTCATGGGCGTTCGAATCTCGTGGCTCATGTTGGCCAGGAACTCACTCTTGGCCCGATTAGCAGCTTCGGCGGTTTCCTTGGCACGCGCCAGCTCCAGCTCGTAGCGCTTCCGCACGCTGCAATCGCGCACCACGCTCACAAATCCTACTGGTTCGCCCTTTGCGTTGCGCTTGAGTGAGATGGACTGTTCGACGAAGAGGCCGGGGCGGGGCTCGTGCTCGAAGGCCTTGACTGGCTGCCCGGTCTTGTAGACGTTGATGTAGACCTCGCGGATGGCTGCGGCATTCGCGGAATTGAAGAACTGCTTGTAGCTCGCCCCCAGGACCTCGTGCTTGGACCGGTTAAACATCCGGCAATAGGCGTCGTTGACGAACAGGAACGTGCCGCGAAGGTCAACTTCCGAGTAACCGTCTTCGATGTAGTCATGAATGTTGCGGCTGCGCTCTTCGCTTTCCCGCAGAGCGTTCTCGATTCGCTTCAGGGCAGTGAGGTCGCGCACGAAGGCTGCGAAGTGAGACTCCGTGCCGCGCTCGATACGTGAGACGCTTACATCCACCGGGAACACATGTCCGTCGCGATGCAGGGCCGTGGTCTCGAATCGAAGGATGACGTTCCGGTCGCTGTTGGTGTTGCGGAGATCGCGGCAAACTGCTTCGAGTGCGTCGCGAGCGTCGGGGGAAGCAATCACCTGAATGGGCTGACCGAGGATCTCCGCACGAGGCCATCCGAAGGTGCTTTCGGCCTGGGCGTTCCAGCCGGCGATGCACTCTGCCCCGTCGACTTCTACAAACGCGTCCAAGGCGAGGTTCAGCATTTCCGGCTGTCGCTGATCGAGCGCGCCGGCCAGTTGCAGAAGCGTGGATGGATCTTGGCTACCAAGCATCTCAGCAGCCTACATAAGAGCGATATTCTCCTATCGGCGGCCTAGGGGAGATACTGTAGGACTCTCGCTAGGGCCCTTGGCGGACAGGCCGCTGGTTGCATTCGCGGCGCGGTCGTATTTGTTTAGGTGTCTATTTTCCGACGAGGTGCCCGAGATCTCGATTGTTTTCGTTACAGATGTATTCCACGAGTTCGTAATCGGGGATTCGAGAAAGGATGGTAGTGTTGCCCCAAGGCTTGGTGTAGGCCTTCGAGTCGTCAATCAGGAATTTGTACTCGATGTGGTCCATGTCGATGCGGCGATATCGCTCGATGACGTGCATGGCGTCGCTGTGCGGATGACCGTCGTTGTCAAGCCAGGTGCGGTCGTTGAAGCCGGCCGTTTGGACCACCAACGTGTCGCCCTCCCAGCGTCCGACGGAAGTACCAAACCAGGTCGGCTCGAGATTCTTGGGGAGCGGGCGATCCATGAAGATCTGGCGGTAGGCGCGCGTTCCGGCCTCGTACAGAATCACCACCATCCCGGGCATCGGAATAATTTTCGATGGATAGGGAGTGTAGGTGATGCGTGGAACGCCGGGCGGCAAGCAATAGCCTTCGGGGTCGTCCTTTCCGTTGGTCTCCTTGCGCTGCTTGAATATCTCCGCTGACGACGGTGTAAACGGAACATCCGTCAATCCGGAGGCGATGTTGAACGCGAACCGGGTTCCGGGCGGTTCCCAGATTCCGGAGAGGTCCGGTTTGCCATCGGCTGTGCGAGGCGCGGGCGCGGGTGGCGACGCTGGTTTCTTTTTGATCGGGTCTCCGATCAGGGGCCGAACCCCGTCGTCGGGCCGGTCGGGACCCTGGGCAGCCACAACCCAGGGGAGCAGTGGGATGAGGAACCCGGCAAGCTTCATGTCTATCGAATATAGTCCTTTTCGGTCATGAGCGCGAGCGGGTTCCCAGAGCCCCCGTGCTAGGATTTGGGTTTGACCGGCGGCATGGAACGCCGGTTTCAAGGAGCATCCCTGGCACGCCGGAGGCGTAAGCCCGGTCGTGCCCGACGACGCAGTAGTGGCGACGATCGAAAAAATCGGAAGCATGGGAGTGACGGTACGCGCCGCTACAGGCATGTCAGCCAGCGGCCGCGCGTAGGAGAGAACATGGACGCTGCTACGTTTCATGCTAAGCCCGAAACATCGGCCGCGCGGAAGGAATTCTATCAGCGCCTGGACAAGAAGAGCGCCGCTCCATTGTGGGAAGTGCTGGGTCAAATCATTCCGCCTGAGCCTCGGCCCGCGTCGGTTCCGGCGTTGTGGCATTACGACCAGATGCGGCCGCTGCTGATGGAGTCGGGCGAATTGATCACGGCTGAAGAGGCCGAGCGGCGCGTGCTGGGTCTCGAAAATCCCGGGCTCCGCGGCGCGTCGCAGATCACGCAAAGCTTGTATGCCGGTTTGCAGTTGGTGCTGCCCGGCGAAATCACGCCCAGTCATCGGCACACGGCGTCGGCATTGCGTTTCATCATCGAGGGCGAGGGCGCTTACACGGCCGTGAACGGCGAGCGCGTCAGCATGCGGCCGGGCGATTTCATACTCACGCCGTCGTGGACGTATCACGATCACGGGAATCCCAGCGATCATCCGGTGGTCTGGCTGGATGGCTTGGATATCCCGATCGTTAACTTGTTCGATACCAGTTTCGCGGAGCATCCTGAGCATGACGCAGCGGAAGCGCAGATACGAAATCGCGCGAACCTGGTCCCCATCGGGCAACCGGCCGACCGTCTGTCCAACCCGGTGTTCAGCTATCCTTACGCGGGCAGCCGCGCCGGCTTGGATCGACCGGCACGAACCAGAACGCCGCATTCCAGCCACGGAATCAAGATGCAATACATCAATCCGGCAACGGGCGGATATCCGATGCCGACCATCGGGGCATTCCTGCAATGGCTCCCATCCGGATTCCGTGGAGTGAGTTATCGCGCGACCGACGCCACGATTTACTGCGTTGTAGAAGGGCGCGGACGCAGCCAGATGGGCGGCAGCTTATTCGAGTGGAAAGAGCGCGATATCTTCGTCATTCCGTCCTGGTGTCCGGTGTCGCACGAGGCGGAGCGCGAATGCGTGCTGTTCAGTTTTTCCGATCGTCCCGCACAGAAGGCGCTCGGAGTGTGGCGAGAACAATCATCGTGATAGTGATACTGTCGATTGGATTGCTTGGCCCCCGCAGCAACAACCTGGCGCTCGAAATCATCTCACCGTAGACTGACGCGCGGCGCGTGCTGTACACTGGCAGCTATTGAGAGGACATAAATGATCTACCGAATCTGTTTTGGTATCGCCATGCTAGTTCCAGCCTACGGCGCTGACCCGTTATCCGCGGGCCAGAAAGCGCTGTACGAAGGAATCACAAACAATGTGATCCGCGCGGCGGAAAAGATGCCCGAAGCGAACTATTCGTTCAGGCCGACTCCGGACGTCCGCACCTTCGGCCAGCTCGTCGGCCATGTGGCCGATTTCCAATACGTGTTTTGCGCCGGCGCGGCCGGCGAGAAGGCGCCGGTCAGCGGAATTGAAGACAGCAAGACAACCAAGGCTGATCTGGTTCAGTCTCTCAAAGACGGATTCGCATACTGCGACAAAATCTACGCCGGCATGACGGACGCCAAGCTCGCGGACCCGGCTACCGCGGAGGGTCGTCCGCGCGCCGTACTTACCATGCTCTCTTTGAACACCGCGCACAACAACGAGCACTACGGCAACATGGTCACCTACATGCGGATGAAGGGCATCGTCCCACCGTCGAGCGAACGGCGGCCGAGCCCTCCAACAAAGTAATCAAGAGCTGAACATTTGCCGTCAGCTCCCAACCATTTGATCTACTAGCCAGAGTGCCAGCAAGAGCACTCCTGCGATAGTAAAGAGTTTGTACGCTGTGACGATTTGGTCGCGCAAGGTCGGTCGTGGCTTCCTGACCACCCGGCCCTGCGCATCGAGTGCTTCATCCATCTCCTTTGGCCACGGGGCCTCGCTCTTTTGCTCTTGGTGCGTTTTCATTGCACACTCCAACAGCCGCGATCGGGAACCTGAATGTAGCGGATGCGGCTTCGCTTTGTTTTACCGCCCACGCGGCGCGCTAGAACGCGGCGCAAACGTTTAGCGGCCTCATGAATCGCATCCGGGAAGCTGTTGGACCGCTGCTCGATTTCAAGCGTGCCGCCGCGCCGAAGCGTGGCCGTGACCTTGCATTCCTTATCGACTCCTCCACGGGGCCCGTTCAGGTCCCGAAGGACGACATCGATCTCACGAATCTGGTTCTGGAAACGATCGGTCGCAAAATTCAGTTGGCGCTCGCTCTCCCGTTTCAAAAGCGCTCGCGCCGTCACACCAATAGCACTACCTGCAAAGAAAAACATAGGACTCCTCTCCTGTTACACAAGAAATTTGAACTACCGTGGATTGAGGGTGTGACTAGACGAGTGGAGGAGCGCGGCCCGGACAAATACTGACAACGCGAAGGGAAACGGCCTGCACCGATGCTCGCAATGCCGGCCCCAGAGCGAGTAATCCTGGGACATGCCTATCGAGCGTCTCTGCGATGGATGCCTGCTTCGATTCGGAAGCGCGCGTTCTCAACATTGCAGCCAAGATGTGGCTGCGCGCCGCCGAACCGGTGACCGTGATGGCCGGGCCCGTGGATAGCGTTTCGAATGAGCTAGCTGCGCGAATTAGTTCGCTGCCGCCGCTTACCGTGATGCTGATCAGCGGTAGGACGATGACCGCCAACAACATTGCGGTCCGCAGCTTGCTCCGGAGGATCATGGCTTATTATTAAGACGTGTTCATCCAGGAAAAGGGTGCGAAAAAAATTGGGTGACTCGATATGACCCCTGCGCACGACGCTTCTCTCGTGTTCATCGAACTCGGAGCGGTAGTAGTCGGCTTGGCTGTGCTGGCCCGTATCGCGAGCCGTCTCGGATTCTCCGCGATTCCCCTTTATCTGGTGGCGGGCCTGGCCTTTGGCAACGGCGGGCTGGTGCCGCTGAACCTGACCAAAGGCTTCATCGAACTTGGAGCCGAGATTGGCGTTCTACTGCTGTTGTTCATGCTGGGACTCGAGTACACGGGCGAAGAGTTGGGCGAGAACTTAAAGCGAGGATTCTCCGCCGGCGCAGTTGACTTCATCCTCAACTTCCCGCCCGGGCTGATCGCCGGACTGCTCCTTGAGTGGAGACCCATGGCCGCCATTCTGCTAGGGGGCGTGACTTACATTTCTTCTTCCGGCGTCATTGCCAAGGTGCTCGCCGAACTGCGCCGTCTGGACTGTCCGGAAACACCGGTCGTGCTTGCGATCCTGGTCTTGGAGGACTTGGCGATGGCCGTGTACCTCCCAGTCGTTGCCGCACTCCTTGTCAGCGGTAGTGCAACGAGAATTGCGACCTCGGTATCGATTGCGATCGCTACTGTCTTTGTAGTTCTTCTAGTGGCGATCCGGTATGGCCGTTCGCTGAGCCGCGTAGTCGGCCATGAATCGGACGAAGTCATACTCCTCACTACATTTGGCACGGTTCTTCTCGTTGCAGGCGTCGCGCAACGTCTCCAGGTATCGGCCGCGATCGGGGCGTTCCTGGTCGGTATCGCAGTATCCGGGCCAATGGCTAAGAATCCCATCGTCTTCTTGCTCCGCTACGCGATCTGTTTGCCGCTACGTTTTTCTTCTTCTTTGGACTCGAGATCGATCCCCGGACGTTGCCGCCGGTGTTGTCGCTGGCGGTCGTGTTGGGGATCATCACCAGCCTCACAAAAGTCCTTACCGGCCACTGGGCGGCTCGAAGAACTGGTATCGCTGGACGGGCGGCCTTTCGCGCCGGTCTGGCACTGATTGCGCGGGGTGAATTCTCGATCGTGATTGCCGGGCTGGGTGCGTCAATGGAGCCGCAACTGGGGCCGCTGGCGGCAGCATACGTGCTGCTCCTCGCCATTGCCGGGCCGATTCTAGCCCGCATTGTTACCTGAAAGGCGAAATAGGAGGAGGTGAATTTTGGGCGAATCTCACGCGACAAAACTGGCTGACAAACATTGCATTCCTTGCCGGGGAAGCGTGGCGCCGCTGAAAGGCGCAGAGCTGATTTCATTCGCCGAACAACTTCCCGGCTGGACAATCGTGGAAGAGCATCACGTCGCCAAGAGTTACTCGTTTGCCGACTTCAAAACCGCGCTCGATTTCGTAAATCGCGTGGGCACGGTCGCCGAGCAGGAAGGCCATCATCCGGACCTGTGCCTGGCGTGGGGCAAAGTCGACGTGCAGATCTACACGCACAAAATTCGCGGCTTGACCGAGAGCGATTTCGTGATGGCGGCCAAGATCGATCAGGTGTATTTTGAAGGTCTTCGTTAGCGGCGGAACCGGATATATTGGCCAGAGGCTGATCCGGCGGCTGCTCGATCGCGGCCATACAGTGAGCGCTGTAGCGCGAGCGGACTCGGCGAGGAGATTGCCGCAAGGTATCACGGCCGTGATCGGCAACGCGCTCGACGCTTCGACCTTCACCGATCGGGTAGCACCGTCAGATTCGTTTGTGCACCTGGTCGGCGTTTCGCATCCGGCCCCGTGGAAGGAGCGCGAATTTCGAGCGGTCGATCTGGCGTCGGTGAAAGCATCGGTCAGCGCGGCCCTCGCGAGCGGAGTGAATCACTTCGTCTACGTCAGCGTGGCTCAACCCGCGCCGGTCATGAAAGCATACATTGGCGTCCGCGCTGAATGTGAGTCCATCATCGCCGGCGCCGGATTGAATGCGACCATCCTGCGGCCCTGGTACGTGCTGGGCCCTGGCCACTATTGGCCGGTTTTGCTTAAGCCGATGTACGCGCTATTCGAACGTGTGCCCGGCACGCGCGACACCGCGACGCGTCTCGGACTGGTCACGATTGACGAAATGGCCGGCGCACTCGCTTGGGCGATAGAGCATCCTCCTGAGGGCCGCCGAATTATTTCTGTACCGGAGATTCGGAGCCTGGCGAGTCGTCCGCTTGACCCGGACGGAGACGCTGCAGATCGCGCCACTGCTGCTCAGTAAGAACAGTCCTGAGTTTTAAGCTCAGTTGTGATAAGGTCCGCGTCAGATCGGCGCGAGCCGCAATTAGCCGCTCGATGGCCTGGTTGGCTTTAGTCTGATCCACTGGATCCTGATCGAACTGGGCCTGTAAATCGGTCTCCGCACGGCTGACCTCGGCGCGAATCTCGAGCAGCCGCGGACGGAACTGTGTAACCGTAACGCGAACTTGCTGGCGTTGGTTATTGTTCAAATTGAGTTGCCTGGTGATGACCGGCTTGCTCCACCAGGCGTAGAAGCCTTTGGGCATCTGCGCGAACAACGAGCCGCCGAGAATCAATGCCAGAATAATCGAGCGCATACTATTCCTCAAACAACTTGTGCATTGGCGCGATGGCTTTGGGTTCGGCGCTCTGTTCGATCGCGGAAAGATCGGAGAACAATTGTTCGTCGCTGATGGCGGCTGCCGGGCCGCTGCGACGCTGCACCGTGAATCCGATGATCATCACAGCGAGCATCGCCGCGGACAACGCCCACCGCCAGGCCACCCAATTGGTGCGCGGTTCGTACAATCGCCGATAGATGTTGCGGCGCTGAGCGGCCAGGAACTCTTGCGAAACTTGCGGCTGCGTCTGTTCGAGGATCCGGCGGCGTTCCAGCCGGAGCCGTTCGATTTCAGCGCGGCATTGCGCGCAGTCGTCCAGGTGCCGGTCTTCTTCCTTTAGACCGTACAACCACTGTTGTAGATCATCTTCTGTCCAATGTTTCATTTCTTCCCCGCTTACGAAAGTACAAGTCGTGCAGCTCCTCCCGAAGCTTTTCCGTCGCACGAAACAAATGTACTTTCACAGTTCCTATGTCCAGGCTTAAAATTTCCGCTATTTCCGCCAAACTGCGGTCTTCATAGTGTCTCAAAGTGAACGCCGCCCGCTGTCGGGGGCTGAGGTTTTCAAGGGCACTCTCCAGGCGATGGCCGATCTGCTTGGCGAATAGATAGTCTTCTGCATCCGGGGTCTTCGCCGACGCGAACTCCAGAATCGACTGCTCGTCTTGCGGGCTGGGCCGCCTCCGCCAAAACTGCCAGCGCCGCGAGCGCAACCGGTCCAGGCAAGTATTCACTGCGATCCGCGTCAGCCAACGGCCGGCATCTTCCAATTCTTTGAATTCAGCTTGATTTAGAGCCTGCCAGGCTTTAAGAAATGCGTCTTGCGTCGCCGAATCAGCTTCTTCGGAATCCTGGAGCAAGCGGCGGCAGAGCAGGAAAATGCGTTTCTGCTCGGAAACCATCCAGGACCCGAATTCCCGGGTGCTTGCCCGCGCGCCCAGACTGGCCTCCAGCCGATCGGCCATTACGCCCATCATATCCTCTGGACGAGCGCGTCCGGATTTGGTTGACACGCTCAGGGCAAAAGCTTGAGATACCGGAAGTGATTGGAGTCAGGGAGCTTAGAGGCCTGAGCCGTCGTTCATCACGGTTGCGATTTCGGTTACGGAATTGGTGACTGTGGCCTGCTCGAGCATACGCGATACAGCAGCTTTCTTTTCTTCCGTCAATGACTTAGTCGTGAAAACGGAGCAGCCTTTGGCGATCCGCTGGACGTCGCCCGACTCTTCTTCCACCGTCATTTCGTGCTCTACCCAGTTGGAAAGAGGGATGTTGCGGAAGTACAGGCGTTCCTGCAGCACCATCGATTTCTTGCGAGCGGCAAGCGACTTGTTTTCACGGAAGTAGTGACGCTCTTCGACCCGGAAGTCCTGCATGAAATCGTCGAGGGCCCGGCGGCGGGCTTCCTGTTCGGTGGCTTTCACGCGTTCTTCCATGGTGTTCTTCTGGGTGCGCACTTCGGCGCGTGTTTCGGCCAACACTTCCCGCTCCTTGGCGATTGCCACTTCCATGCGAGCCTGCATGATGTAGAAGGAAAGCAAAGCGGATCCGGCGGCGATGAACAACGGCAGGAGAACCCACAGTAAGGCGTCTATCTGCATACCGAACGTAATATCGGCAGTAGTCTGAGGGAACGTTAGGTACTATCGCGCTTGCTCGCCACGACACGTAAACCATTGAATCGCTTAGAGGATTGCAGTTTGAGAGCCGTCGATCTTGCTGCCGGAAAGCAGCGCCGCAAACAGAGCGAGGCGCAAAGTGAACAACGCCTTGAGGATACACTTAGTTCGAAAAACGAAGCCAGCTATGTATCCATAATGTTTGCCAAAGAAAGTAGCAGCTCCGTGGACCCGGTCGGCTTCAAGGATCGTCTTGGCCGAGGGCGAATAGGGCGACCCTGGTGTGACCAGGGCGGTCACTCGCGGGAGGGCGAGAGTTTTGCGAGATGATCGACGGATCTGATAACACAACTCCACATCCGACCAGGATTCGCCGTAGCGTTCATCAAGGTAGTTGATACCTTTCACGAAATACTTTCGCACCAGGAACGCTTGGAACGTGGCGTATTCGACTTCGGCGACTTCGGCAGCCGGGTCGACCGTCACGGGGATAAGATCGAGACCGGAGGCGGGAGTCGGGAGCCGGAAGAATTGTGGGATCGGCTTGGCGTCCGTATCGACCAGCAGCGGGCAGACGGCCATCACCTCCGCGTCCGATTCCACTCGCGCCAGGAGCGATGGAATCGTAGTTGGGAGAACTTCCACTTCCGGTGTCAGGAAGAAAAGGAACTCGCCGGCAGCAGTGCGCGTGCTGATGTTCAACGCTTTGGTTCGTCCGAAGTAGCGCGGCAGCCGGAGTACGGTTACTTCAGGAAATTCCGAATCGATCTGCGGGCTTTCGTCATGAGACCCGCAATCGACCACCAGGATTTCGATCAGCGCACGATCGTTGGAACCTTCGAGTGCAGCGAGACATCGCCGCAATGCCGGAGCGCTGTCGTAGGAAAATACCAGCGCGGTCAACTTCGGTGAAGGCGGTTGTTCTTCTTCTTGCGGTCGAGGCTCGGGCTCCGCCTCGATGATGGGCGCCGACTTCTTCGCTTCGACCTTTCGTTTCGTTGCCAGAGGCATGGCTCAGGGCCCGACCGTACGGTCACCTCGGTGATTAGCCGTCATCTCCAAGTGGTCATCAGGCAGTCATTCGAGAGCAACGCGACTTTAGTGGGAGGAGTTTTCACCGGAATCGAAAATGGAACCGGCTCGGCTCCAGTGCCGAGCCAGTAGACTGTTTTCACTCTACCGGATTGAATTTCGACAGGGACCAGCGCGGCGAAATCATCGTCCACACCGCGTTGCGAAACAGTTCCAGTGAGCTTCAACCCGCGCACTGAGTAAGCCAGCTTCACCGACGGGATTCCGGTTCCATAAACCCAGTTTTCAAAGAAAGCTTTCAGATTCCGGTCGGGAGATTTCGGCGGGGTGTATTGCTCGGCCACTTCCCGAAACTGCTCGGTGCTCATGGGGCTGAAGCGATAGCGCGTGGACACGTCTCGGAGCATGCTTAGAAATTTCTGGTCGCCCAGCCGGCGCCGCAGCATATGGATGATCCAGGTACCCTTCTCGTAGGTGACCGGACGCCAGGCGTTGGGCGCGAGCGAGGATTGCAAACGGAAGCCCCAGGTGATGGGGCCGGCCGATTCGAGCGTCTTGCCGTCCTCGGATTTGGTGAGCAAATGACCCTTGTAGCTCTCGAGCACCGAATCGACGGCCTTGCTCCCCTTTTTCTTTTCGAGCAGCATCAAGGCGGAATAATTGGCCAGCGATTCCATGAGCCACTCATCCTGATAGCCAGCGGGCACGACCAAGTTGCCCCACCACTGATGCGCCACCTCGTGGCTCTGCAATATCTCGGAGAAGAAAGTTTGCTCCAGTTCGCGGACATTTAGCGGCCGCTGGCTGGGATTCAAATAGGCCAGCGTGGAAAGGTACACCAAGCCCGGAAAGCCTTGGCCGAAGCCGCCGGGGATGGGCGTGATGGAGAGGTTGTGAATGGGCGACGGGCCGAACTGCGTGGTCATGAACTCCAGCGCGTCGGCGACGCCGCGGGCCAGCAACTCGAGACGTGCGGCCGGATCGGCCGGAGGCGGCGGCGTAATCTCCTGCAAAACCGGATCGGTCGGCCGGCGCATGCGCGGGAAGGGAAGTGTGGCTGCAGGAAGCGGCGCCAGAGTCGCCTTGGGCTGAAGCGCCCGTTCCAAGTGGCGATTGGCATAGACGTCGATCTTGTAGCCATTCTGCGAGACGGACACGGATTGGAAGTTGCCCAAATTGAATCCGGCCAGCCGAATGGGAGCGTCGGTCTTGCGACGCGTGATACGCCAGTCGTCCTCGGTGCGGTCATCGACGAGCGTGCCGGTGGCCACCAGACTCAGCGTTTTGGGATAGCGAAAGGTCAGATCGTAATTGGCAAATTCCAGACCCACTCGCGGATACCAGGTACCGCGCGACGTGACGTAGTAGACGTCCTCTCCCGCTTTTTGAATCACTTCGCCTTCGTGACGAATTTCTATTTCGTGAGGCTTGGCCGGGTCTAGCGGAGCGGCGGCGACCAGTAGAAACTGATCGTTGTCGGAACTCGCCATGAGATTTGATCGCAGCGATTCGCGCGTGAATACGTCCACCGGCTCGCCATCGATGCGCGCCTCAGTCACGCGCATGCTTCGCGTGATGCTGAACGGAATGGCGGGGCCGAGCGTTCGTTTGGGCGTGAGAGTGACGCGCGTGACGGCCTTCAGCAGCAGCCCGGGATCGATGGTGGATTCGATTCTGAAATTGTCGAGCGTAAAGCGAGCGCCGAAGGACGGTCCACCGCCGCGAACCGAACGGGACACGAAACTGGCCCAGGTATCGAAATAGGTGCGATTGTCGCGATGGGCGAGTTTACCGGCGAAAATCTGTTCCCGCGTGAGCGGATCGTGGAGCACATCGAACGTGCCGAGCTTTTTGCCGGAGACGCCCAGGTAGAAGACGCCGGCCGCGCGGTCGCCCGTGAGCAGATCGTAGACCACGCGGGTCTCAAAGCTGTCGAACAGATTACGCAGAACCGAGGACCAGGTGTCGGCCAGGAGATGGCCGGCCTCGACGCTTTTCTTGGAAGCGGAGTTGGCTTTGATTTGCGACAGCAACTGGTCGCCGGACCCGTCGGTGAAAATGAACGCCGCCGCGGAAAAATGCTCCTCGAGATTGGGCGATTCGGTGAAGGTGGCGAGAGACAGGCGCTCGCTGCGCAGCGGAGGCATCAGGAGAACTTCGGCGTCGCCCGCCTCGGCGCTGGCGGCAAATACGGCGCCCGGCCGCACACCGTCGATGGGCTTGGTGAAGATGATGTAGCCGGATGTGAGATAGACCTTGATGTCTTCCTTGCTGAAGTTGATGTCGGCGACGCGGTAGCATTCGTCGACGTCGAGGTCAACCTGTTTGAGCTGTCGCGAGAGGTCGGCCGCGCTGGCGGCGAGGGCGAGACGGGCGATCAGGAGGAAGAGGATGGGGAACGACCACGGCACATAATCAGTTTAGCGAGGAACGGCGGGTGGTACGGGGTACGGGGCGTGGGTGCCATAAGTATTGTTTACCAGACGCCAGGAATAAGACGCTTCGTCCGAACCGAGTAGGCCGCGTATTCGTCGCCGAACTCCGCGACCATCATCCTCTCCTCTGCGCGGACGCGAAACGCCAAGAGGATCGCAAACGCGATCAAGTTCGCCGGACCTGCCACCAAATTCGGGATGACGAGCGCCTGGCCGACGGAATACAGCGCTAGCGCCAAGTACATCGGGTGGCGGATACGGCGGTAAACACCTTGGGTGATGAGTCGATGCTGTTCGCGAACCTCTAGGGTGATCGACCAATTTTTACCAAGGTCAGCGTGCGACCGGTAGAAGAGCCAGAGACCGGCCACCAAGCACGTCACACCGGCGCCGAGCGAGGTGGTGCTCAGGGGGTACTCAGCGAACGCGAACACGGGCGACGCGACCCAGATCAAAGGGACGAAGAATCCGATCCAGGCGAGAAGCAAGAGGCCGGTTTCTAGCGGAGTTTTGTAGCTTGTAGCGACCTTGACAATTCGACTCCGGTGGCCGTGCGGCGCACGAATGGCGATCATAACGACTGTACCTGCGAGCACCAGCGCCTTCGGGATCCACGGATTCATGGCCAACCACCGTTCCCTTTCACACCGTATGGCGACGCCATTCGTGCTAGCGGTGTTGAGCGCGGAAAGTTCCCCTTCGTCCACAATAAATGCGCGATGGAAGCCCTCGAACCGCGAGGCGTCACTCTACGCCGGCGAGCGTTATCTCGTGTCACAGCAGCTTCAGCTCACGCAAAATAGATTCCGTGATGCGGCGGGCGGTCAGCGGATCGTTGATGTTCGCTCCCTGGATATTGGTCGCGAAAATGTAGACGTTCTTGCCGCGCACGAGATACCCGACGAACCAGTTCAGACGGCTGTCCGCTGGGCCGCCCATGCCGGTCTTTCCGCGCAGTATTTCGCCGGGAGTCCTTGCAACCACCATGATGTCTTCCAACAGGCCGACCGTGCGGGCGGAGAACGGCAACTCGCCCGAGAGCATTCGACTCAGAAAATCGATCTGCTCATCAGCGGATATTTGCAGCGAACTGCCCAGCCAGAAACGGTCGATTCCGCCCGAGATATCGTTGTTGCCGTAGTGGGTTTTTCGGAGATAATCGCGCATTCGCTTCTTGCCCGTGGCGCGCGCGAGCCGCTGGTAATACCAGACAGCGGACAACGCAAACGCGCTCGCGAGGTTTTGATCACGATTCCATTCCGGCCGGTCGCGCACGACGCCGTCCCATTTGGTCATCTGGCCGGGGTTGGGCACAACTCCCAGCTCGAGTGAGATGAGAGAATTCGGAATCTTGAACGTCGACCATGGCGGCAGCCGCGCGGCGCAACGCGAGGCATCGCTGCGCACGAACTGATCTTTACCGACGTCCAGTAGAACGAAGCAGCCGGGGCGACCGCCAAAGAATCGCTGGAAATCCTGTGCCGACGCGGGTGACGGCATTGCGCACACGGCCAGGGTCAAGACGAAAAACAGCTTCGTGCCGCGAGCGCAATTCAATTTACAAGTACACCACAGCCAGCCCGAAGCCGGGCCGCAGCCATCAGATTGCTCAAGAAGAGGTCAGTTCTCGCGGCGCGCGTCGACCGTAACCACCTGGCCGTTGTCGAGGCGAACGGTGCCGATCGCTCTGCCGTTGGCCCAATACTGGCAGATCTCGCGCAAATGGCCATCATCGTCCGGGATGATGACTCGCGATGCGGGCTGGCCGAGGGCGGCCAGCAGGTCGGCTTCCGTGGTTCCGACTTTGATGCTCGCTACTTCCTCGGGCGTCGGCACCTTGACGACCGGTTCGGCGATCACGGGTGTCGAGACAATCGGATTCAGTGCGGCTGTCGCGTTTTCAATCGACGACTCGGCGGGGCGCCGGGCGCGAGCTCGCGAACGAGAAGTTGCAGGCGACGGCCCCGGCTCGAGTGGAGATGGCGCGCTGCTGCTCGCGGCTGCCCGATTTGTACTGGCCGAGGCATCACTCGTCGCAGCAGGAGCGGTCACCGGCTTCGACTGCTTCTTGGCGTCCGGCTTGGCAGCTTTGGCGGTTTGTTGATCGGTATCGCCGAAGATCTTCGTGATCGAATTGCTGAGACCTTTTCCGGCGGCCGTGCCGATGGTGGCGCCTGCGGCGGCTGCGGCATGTTCGGTCAGACTTTGAGCCTGAACACCGGCGGCCACGATAAGGCTGGTAGACAGTAAGAACGCGAACGAGCGCATGAATTTCTCCCTGTTCTCATGCTACGGGCATGGACCGCGAGCTACCAGCCTGGAAACACCTTAGTCCTTCCGGGAAAAAGTACTGGAGGATCGATATGCAGCGCGATTTGCGGGCTCGGGGACTCCAAGGATATGCTCGGCTATAATCGTCATACAAAAGGAGACGAACATGGCACGCTGTTTTCTAGTCGCGTTCGTTGGGCTGGCCGTCTGCGCGGCTGCCGTGGCAGCGACGGTCTCAGATCCAAACAACCCTACGGGCTCACGCGGGCTGGTGCTGATCGACAAACGCGGCGCGCACGTGCGCTTCGTCGATCCCACTACATATAAGGAGCTGTCGAACCTGGAGGTGGGCAATGCGCCGCACGATCTGGCCATCTCGCCCGATCATAAGACGGTGTACATCCCCGTGTATGGTGACGGCGTGTATGGGAAGAATCCGCATCCCGGCAATACCATTGCTGTGGTCGATCTTGCGACGAGGCAGGTCAAAGCAACCATCGACGTGTCGCCATACGTCGCGCCGCATGGCATTCAGGTGGACGCAGCCGGCAAGCTGTACGTGAGCTGCGACATCAGCCGCAAGCTGCTGGTGATCGATCCGAAAACGCGAGCGATCGAGGCCGCGATCGATACCGAAGGCACGGGCCACTGGGTCGCGATTCTGCCGGATGGGAGCAAGGCGTACGTTCCAAACAAGAACGACCGGCCGTTCATCAGCGTGATTGACCTGAAGTCGCGCAAGATGATCGGGCGGATTTCGGCGCCGAATGGGACGCAGGGGATCGCGGCGTCGCCGGATGGGAAGCGCGTGATCGCGTCGGACTTGGGCGAGCCCACGCTGCTAGTGATCGATACGGCGACCGACACGGTGATCGATCGTGTGGCGGTGCAGGATACGTCGCGGGCGTCATTCAAGCCGCGCTATACGCCGGATGGATCGAAGATTCTGGTGTGCAGCATCACGCAGGCCGAGGGGCAGGTGAATGTGATTCGCACGGCCGATTTGCATGGCAAGCAGCAGGTACTGGCAGTGGGGAAGAATCCGATGGGGTTCGCGTTCGCGCCCGATGGGCGGACGGCGCTGGTGGCCAATGATGGCGACGGCACTGTTACGGTGATCGATCTGGATCAGGTGAAGGTGGTGTCGAGTTTCAAGGCGGGGACGGGGATTGAGACGGCGTCGTACTATTAACGCCCGCTTGCTGGAGTTTTCGGCGAGCCTAGCTCACCGGGTTCCACACGTACTTGCCCCGCTTGTCGATGTAGCCTTTCCGATGGCCGACCCACACCGGCGCGATTCCGCCCTGGAAATTTCCAGCTTCATCGAACTGCGGATTGATCACGAACTTGCCCGATTTGTCGATATAGCCGTAACGGCCGCCCAGCGCCACCAGCGCGAGACCGTCGGAAAAATCGCCGGCCGAATCGAACTGTGGATTCAGCTTCACTTTCCCGGCCTTGTCGATATAGCCGAACTTATTGCCGAGCTTCACCACGGCCATTCCTTCATGAAAATCGCCGGCGGAACCAAACTGCGGAGTGATCATCACCTTGCCGTTCTTATCGATGTAGCCGAACTTGTCGACGATCCGCACCACTGCCAAGCCGTCTGAAAAATTTCCGCCCTCATCGAACTGCGGGGTGATCGCCATCTTGCCGCTCTTGTCGATGTAGCCCCAGCGTCCGTTCACCAACACGGGCGCGCGATCCGAACCAAATTGACCGGCTCCCTCAAACTGCGGATTGATGGTGTACTTGCCGGTCTTGTCGATGTATCCGAGGCGCGGGCCGACACCCACCAGCGCGAAGCCGTCCGAGTAGGGATCGGCCATGTCGAACTGAGGCGCCACCACCAGTTTGCCGTTCTTGTCCACGTATCCCCAGCGGTTTCCAATCGCTACGGCGGCGTAACCTTCGGTGAACGGCTGCGCGCGATCGAACTGCGGCTGCATTACCAATTTGCCGGACTTGTTGATGTAACCGTATTTCCCATTCACCTGGACCGGAAACAGTGTCGCGGACCGGCCCATCGCCCAAATCAGGCCAGCAATTACGACCAGCGCGACGGCCACTCCAACCACGAAGTACAGGTGGTTTTTTCTCATTCCATCAGCCCGGTGTGTAACTCTTACAGTCTCGGCGTTCGGAGTCATAGGCTTTCCTCCAACAGAATCAACCTAAACGACCCAAAGCACATTTCCTGCCATTTGGCATCAAAATAGCTGGCCCCTAAGGAAGAAGAGGTGAGAGCGATGAATTTGAAGAACGGACTTTTGGCCGGCGCTTTTGCCATCCTGGCTGTGGTCGCGGCGATCGGGTGGACTCGATCACGCAATGCCGAGCCGGTGAATCTACCAGCAAGCTACGCGCAGCCAAGCTATGCACAACCGGCGGGCTATGATGCCAACGGCGCCCCGGGCTACCCGACAACGGAGCCTGGTCCCTATGCAACCAGCACGAGTTATCCGAGCGCGACCGCGTACGATTCCGATTACCGGTACGTGCAGAGTATTCATCGGCCGGTGGTCGTGCGCCGAGTGGAGGAACCGCAAGCAGATTACGAACCCGCCGCCACGGATGCGCGTCCGCGCGAGTATGCACGCGAGTCGCGAGGTCAATACCGGGAAGTCCACCATGGACGGTCGACGAAGAAGTCGGTCGCGATTGTGGCCGGTAGCGCGGGCGTCGGTGCAGCGATCGGAGCGCTGGCTGGTGGCGGTAAAGGCGCGGGAATCGGTGCGCTGGCTGGCGGAGCGGGCGGATTCATTTACGATCGTCTGACACACAATCACTAGACACGGTCATTCAAAAGGGGAGCACCCACGATAGGTCGGAGGAAGGAGCGGTTTCGGCCGCTCCTTCGTCTTTTACGGCGACTTATTTCGAAGCGGTGGCGCGCATCGCCAGGTTCACGACGATCATAATCACGGCCATGCCGGGCAGCACCAGTAACGATTTCTTGAGCCGCTTGGGATCGCCGCCGGCGATGGAGCCGATGATTCGCGAGCTTACGGCGAGGCCGATCCAGCCGGATGTAATCACGATTCCCAACGCAGTGCTTTGCATGCGGGAGAATTCGTCGGCTACGATCGCGAGCGTAGTGGGAAAGACCGGCGCCATCGCAACTCCGGCGAGAAACACGAGGACCCACGCAATTTTCGGATCTTTCGTTTGGAGCATCAGATAAGTCGTAATCGCCATCAGCACGGCTGCCGCGAGCGTTACTGTGAACGCCGATACCGAGATCAGTACTTGCGATACACCGACTCTTCCGACCAGCAGTCCCAAAGCGAAACCCAGCGATAGGACATTCAGCGCGCGCGATTCCGGAATGCCTTGCGCGATCAGGTGCTGCACCAGCCAGTTCCACACGCCGACTTCAGAGGCCACGTAGAGAAACAGGAACAGCGCCGCGAGCCACAGCGTGGGACGGCCCACGACGTCGCCGATTTGGGAGAACACGAAGCTTTGCGCGCCTGTGGGAGCGGGCATCGGGGTCGCGATGTTGATGATGAGCGTCACGGCCGTGAGTCCTGCGACGAGGTAGCACAACCTGACAGCGTTTCGTGCAAGCAGGTTCGCCGAGATGAACGGCGTCGCAAGGCCGCCCAAGCCGAAGAACAGATTCAGAAGGTTCAGCGTGGTGCCGCGGCGGTCGGGCGTGACGTCGCTTGCAAGCGCGTTCGCCGCAGTGACAATGATTCCCCCGCCGATGCCCAGCAGGAAGATATAGGCCGCGATGGTTGTAAAGCTGCTCGATCGCGGAAGCAGCATCAGGGCGATGGTGATCAACGCGAGCCCCAGAACCATCCCCGCCTTCTTGCCTTCGTTATCGATCAGAGGTCCAACGGAGACTGACGCGATAATTAGCCCCAGCGCCTGGCAAAACGCGATGGTCCCGTTCTGCTTCGGCGTGAGCTGGAATCGTGCCGAGAGATCGGGCAGGATGGTCCCCAGCATGGCAGCGATCATGCCGTAGACGAAGATCGCGAGGATGGCGGCGAGGATCAGCATAAGCAATCAGCTTATAGCAGAATGGAGCAGCGCGCACAGGACACGGCCGCGCTCGCCCATTAGACGACGGGCACAGGGCACGACATCGCGCAGTGTCAACGACTACACGCCGCGCCGCCCTCGCCCATTAGACGAAATGATACCGGCGCGCCTTATCGTCCCAGATTACTTTCTTGTTGTTGCGCAACGAGAGCGTCGCGAGGTGGCCGGAGATGGCCGCCTGCTGGCCGATGCGCGGCGGCGCGATCACCTTGGCCTTGCCTTGCATGGCTTCGACCCAGTTGCGAATGTGCGATTCCACTGCTTTGTTGTCGTTGCCCGGCAGCTCGACGTGGACTTCCTTACGGGCCGCGACACGCGCCGGCGGTTTGCCGTTGAACTTCTCGGGATAGAAATGCAGGATCTGCCGGTTGAGCACCTCGATGGTGCCTTCATTCCCCATGAAATTCTCGCCGTAGCCGTAATGATCGTTGCCGAAATAGCAACTATAGTTGATGTGGAATTTCCCGGGATATTCGTAGATCGCACTGAGAGTGTCGGGCACATCGCGATCGTCGGTGGCGCCAGTCCATCGATAGATGCCGCCCGAGGCCATGCAGGACACCGGCACCACGCGGTTGCAAACGAAGTTGGTGATGTCGGTCTGATGAACCAGAAGATCGGTTGAGATGCCGCCCGAATAATCCCAGTAGAGACGCCACTGGTAATAACGACGCGGATCCCAGTCGTGCTTGGGTGCGGGTCCCAGAAACTTGTTCCAGTCGCTATTTTCCGGGCTGGCGTCCTCGGGGATGCGATAGCGCCACGCGGGCGTGTCTTCCGGCGAATTGCGGTACCAGTACGCGCGCACGTAGTGAATGTCGCCGATCATTCCTTGCGCGACCATTTCCTTCGCTTGTTTGTAAAGCGAATTGCTGCGATTCTGCGTGCCGACCTGGATGACTTTGCCGGACCTCTCGGCCGCGTGCAGCATCTCTTCGCCCTGCTCAATGGTATGGGCCAGCGGCTTTTCGACGTAGATATTCTTACCGGCTTTGAGCGCTGCCATGAACATCGGGTAGTGCAAATGTTCGGGCGTCGCGATGACGACCGCGTCGACGGCGGGGTCTTGCAGCAGTTGCAAATAGTCGGCGTAAGTCTTGGGCGTGTTGCCGCCCATGGTCTGGACTCGATCCTTGCCGCGGGCGAGGTTGCCGGTGTAGGTGTCGCACACCGCAGTGACCTCGGCGAGTGAAGGGCTGCCCGTGTACAGCCGCTCGAGCAGGTAGTAGCCGCGCGAGCCCGCTCCGATCCAGCCGATACGCACGGTGTTGTTGGAGTGCTGGGCGCGGAGAATTCCCGGCGCGCTGATGGTGGCAGCAGCCGCGGAGCTCCTGATAAATTTTCGACGGGAGAGATCGTCGTTCATGCCTTGAATATATCAAGCGGCTGCGTGGCACCGGTCGCCCCGGCCGCGGCATCGGCTCGGTACTGGAGATGGCGTCGCGATGAAGGACGAATATTACACTTTCACCGGCGAGGCTCTACATTACGCTTTTTGGATCGCTCGCGAGACGCCACCGGATCTGGAATAATCGCGCTCTGGCGGTCACTGCTTACACTTGTCGCCGCAATACGCCGTGACGACGTGCATCAATACCGCTTGATATTCCATTCCGGAGACATTGCGCGGACGCTCGCCGCGCGAGGCCGGGACAGTCTTGTGCGCGACCACAACATCCATTCCGGGAAACACGGTGATGTACTGGCCGATCGCGCCGCGAGCCGTGTACGCGCCGGCGAACGGTCCTTCGCGGTTGTGTCCATCCCACACCCACCACATGTAGCCGTAGCCCCACAGACTGCCCTGCGCGAACTCTTTCCACGATGGCGGATTCATGTCCTCCACCGGCGTCACGAGCGACACGATGTGCCGCGCCCAATCGCGCGGGATCACCTGGCGGCCGTTCCAATTGCCGTCGCGAAGCATCAGGTAACCGATGCGTGCCATGTCGCGAGTGGAAAGATGTATCGGGTAGGCGGGAATCACGGAACGTTTCTCGTCGCCTTCTTTCTTCTGGAGCGAGCGGTCGAAATCCTGCATGCCGATCGGCCGTGCCAAATCGCTTTCAAGCGCGTCGAATAAATTCTTGCCCGTCATTTTCTCGAACGCAGCTCCGGCCGCGTTGAAATCCCAGTTGTTATAGAGGTAGTAAGTGCCGGGCTTCTGTGAGCCACGCGGCGGCGCGGAGTCCGATGCATCGCCTGGATATGACGCCGGATGATAGACGCCCGACCGTGCCGTGATCAAATTCTCGACCGTCGCATCCAACTCTCTCGGCAGCAGTCCACCGACGTCGTCGAATCCCAGCTCGCGCAATGTCTTGTTGACCTGGATCTGACCGGAGGCGACGTAATTGCCGTAGAGCATCGCGAGAATGCTCTTGCGGCAGGATGCCAGATAACTCACGCGCGCTAGGTCGCCGTATTCGTAGACCACGCGCCCGTGCGAGATGACCATCATAGCTGTCGTGTCGAGCGACTGTAACAGAGGAGTCAGAGTCTGCAAACGCTTCGCAGAGAAGCCCGCGGATTCGGCGCTGTCGGCCTTTTGCCAGCCTTTCTCTGGAAAGGGGAGTGTCTCCGCGGCCAATGCAAGGCAAGTTACAACGATGGCGATCAGGATGCGTGTCCACATGAGCGACATTATACGTGACGGCGAAACTTCCTCGAACGCCCAGCGTCCAACGGCAGTACGGACGATGGAGAACGTGCGCCGGATCATCGTGCGCCGCGACCGTGTTGGATTCCTCGAGGTCACAAATATGTCAAACAAACAACCATTTCTTACAGATGTCAAAGAGCTGCGCGCCAGGGCTCGCGCCAGCATCAGCAATGGCGCCATAACCCCTGCCTATCAGGCAGATGTAAAGCAGACGATCGAGATTCTGCAAAGTGTGCTAGCCACAGAAATTGTTTGTGTGCTGCGTTACACCATGAACGCGATCGCGGCCACGGGCATTTCGAGTGAGAGCGTCAAAGAGGAATTCGATCAGCATGCCAAGGAAGAGCAAGGGCACATGCGCATGGTGGCCGAGCGCATCAATCAACTGGGCGGGACGCCGAACTTTAATCCGGAGGGTCTGGCAACGCGGTCGGCGTCGAGCTACAGCGAAGCGTCGAATCTGGTTGAAATGATCAAGGAGAACCTGATCGCCGAGCGCATTGCGTGCGAGCATTATCGCGAATTGATCCGCTACTTCGGCGACAAAGATCCGACCACCCGCGTAATGATGGAAGGGATCCTGACCAACGAAGAGGAGCATGCCAACGACATGCACGACTTGCTGGTAGCGCGCGAAGGCAAGTCGATGCTGGCGAACAATTCGTAGCGGGCATAACCCGTGCGCGCTACTTAGTGAGAATTACGTTCAGCCGCGCGTCGGATGACGACAAGCAGACCGCCGGCTTTCCTGGTCCATCGATGGTAGTAAGAGGGATCGTATAAATTCCCGAAGCGGTGATGGTCTGCACGGCATCAGCCGGGGTTGCGCCGCACGATTCGCCCGCCCAGACCCGCGCTTGCGTGCCTAGCGCCAAGCGAACCTTGACGACGACAGCGCTGTCGCCCTGCCAGGCAAGCGCGGCCTCGGGACGCACTTCTACCACCAACCGCGTGCCGCTTACCGGCGCCGATTGCGCGAGGCAACCGATGGCGAATGCGAATCCGATCGACACTGCGCGACAGACCATAGGTTAAAAACAATCCAATTATAGCCGCGGTTCTATCCGGCAAAAACAACAACTTTTGCGCGGGACGGGTTAAGTACTCTCAGTACTCGGGGACAGGACGCATTTGTGAAAACTCACGCCCGCGAGGTGCTTTTTCAAGCTGTCGCGGCTTCGCTCGACATCGCGCCGGCGGCTACCAGGGATTCGACCGAGAACTGGGTCTTTCCGGTGCGCGAAAACGTTCCAGCGTACTTCTTTCGCAGCCGGAAGTAGGGCTCCAGCCGCTCGATCGTGTTTTGCATGCTGGAACGAATGTGTTCCCGCATGGCCGCGGCTGCTGCGGCCGGATCACCGGAGGCCAGGACCCTGACGAGGTCCTGATGACGCTGCGCGGGACACTCCGGCGAAGGCGCGCGCACAGCGCATAGCCAGGTGGAAGCCAGCGCGGAAGTCTGATCGATCGCGTCGCACAAGGCGGGGCAGCGGGCCGACTCTGCAATCCGACGGTGCAGCTTCTCATGCAGGCTCAAGTAGACGAATCGATTTCCGTCAGTTTGCACCGACAGTGCGTCCACGCGCGCGGCCAGCTTCAACAGCTCCAAGCGTTTTTCGTCGGTCGCTATTTCAGCGAATAGCATGGCGGCCTGTACTTCTAGCGCTTCGCGGACGACATAGTGTCCCATGACGTCCTCTCGAGTGGGCACCCGCACTCGCGTACCGGCGCGCGGCCGGCTTTCCAAGAGGCCTTCGTGCTCGAGCCGAAGCAAAGCTTCAGAGACCGGGAGGAAGCTCATGCCAAGTTCAACGGCTAGCTTCCGGCGTGAGATCACCTGGCCGATGGCGAGCTCTCCGCGCAGGATCCGCTCTCGTACGATGACGTACGCTTCACCGGACAGACTATCGCTTTCCCTGGGTTTGCGCATGGAATTAATTTCCTGCGTCCAACGGATCGTAGTGTAACATTGATCCGCGTTGAAAGCCAAATTCGCGCATTTTGGCCGTCGATGCGGTGCGCCGGATGTCGCAGCTGTTACTGAACCGCCTGAGAATGTTGGCGGCTCCCGTCCCGGCGTGACGGAGACCAGGGCAAGGTCGGTCGGCTGAGCGGCATGTGTCTTCACCGGTGACATTCACAACACACGATACATCACCAAGGCGTCCACGTAACCGGCAGTAGGGTGCAGAAAAGCACCGGGAAGACGGCCAACGATCTCAAACCCGAAGCTCTGCCAAAGTCGCACCGCGCGCTCGTTGGTGCTGACGACGAAGTTGAACTGCATGGCTCGGAAGCCGTGCGCCTTGGCGTAATCGAGCGAATGGGCGCACATCGCTCGCGCGATACCGCGGCCTGAGGCATGCGGAGCTGTCATGTAACCGCAATTGGCGACGTGGGCGCCGCCGCCTTTTTGGTTTGCTTGCATATAGTACGTGCCTAGGATCGCGCCGACTTCTTCAGCGACAAACACGTGGTGCTCGGGCGCGAGCCAGTAGGCGAGAGCCTGCTCGCGAGTGAGATCGCGCGGCAGAGAATACGTTTCACCGGCGCGAATCGTGGGCTCGAGAATTGACCAGATGGCATCGAGGTCTGCGTTGCCGGCAGCGCGAACCGTCAGCATGCAGGGGTCACGCGAGCACACGCGCTTGCCGCATCACTGGTTCGGCTTTTTCGCGAATCCGGCGCGCCAACTCGTACGGGTCGGCATTTTGAAATTCGGGCGCAAACAGTTCCACCGAGACCGGGCCCGAGTATCCTTTCTCAGAAAGCTTGCGAAGAATGCGTGCGAGAGGGGTGATGCCGTCGCTCGGAATGACGCGCGTCGTCTGTCCCAGAAGTTCGCGCGGTATGTCGGGCACATCCTGAAAATGCACGTGCGCGATCTGGTTGGGATGAATCAGATCGAGATCTTCGAATTTGCTGAGCCCGGCCCAGAAGGGATAGCAGTAGAGCGT
>JACXTT010002601.1_pt1 | contig 28473 bp, 23 predicted proteins | sample 9270951 | NCBI WGS metagenome assembly JACXTT01 (sample SAMN15532306, study PRJNA645909) | rock metagenome | isolation source: weathered quartz diorite | place: Puerto Rico | collected 2017-06-21 | reverse complement strand
ACCGTCGCCGGCTGCACTCCTCGAACGGTCACCTGTCGCCCGCCGAGTTCGAGCGCAGGGGCCTGGAGCTCGCTAGTGTCTAACGCCAACCTGTCCACGAGAGCGGGTCAAGACCACGGTGCGGACGCTCACGTCCCGGGTTCGGCGCCATTGGGCGGCCATGCTTGGGGGGTCGCAGGTCGCGCGATGCCTTGACAGTCTCAATGGCGCTGGCTACGTTCGGGTGGAGTCCGGGCTCATCCGAAAGCGGAGCGAGGCACCGTGCGCAAGTCAAGGCTGCTGTCCATCTTGCCTCTCGTGGCCCTTCTGGTAGTCGGTGAAGGGGTCACACCCGCTGAGGCTCACCAACGCGGCATGGAGTTCCTCACCCCAACCCCAGGAAGCAACCCCTTCGGCGTCTGCCCTGGACCGGATGGGAACGTCTGGTTCACGGAGACCGTGGGCAACAACATCGGGCGGATCACCCCGTCTGGTCTCATCACTGAGTTTCCGGTTCCCACGCCGAACAGTCAATTGATAGACATCGCTGCCGGGCCAGACGGGAACCTCTGGTTCACCGAGCTGTACGGCAGCAAGATCGGGCGGATCACTCCTGACGGCGTCATAACTGAGTCTTCCCTCGGCACAACGAGTCGCGGCCTCTATGGCATAACCGCTGGACCCGACGGGAACCTCTGGTTCACCGAAGAGGGCGTTCTCAGCCTCGAAGGCGGCGTCGGTAGGATCACCCCTGAGGGGGAGATCACGGAGTTTCACGTCCCCTCACCCCTCAGCCAGCCACTGAGCATCGCCTCAGGGCCAGACGGAAACCTGTGGTTCACGGAGATCACCGGCAACAACATCGGGCGGATCACTCCGACCGGCGTCATCACCGAGTTTCCGGTCCCGACGGCTGCGAGCGGCCCTTGGGGCATCGCGTCAGGGCCGGACGGAAACCTCTGGTTCACCGAGCTCTACGGCAACAACATTGGGCGGATCACCCCTGCCGGTGGAATCACCGAGTTCCCCGTGCCGACGTTTCATGCCTATCCGGGAGGCATCACGGCAGGGCCAGATGGCAACCTCTGGTTCGCGGAAGACACGGGCAACCGGATCGGGAGGGCCACAACTGCGGGAGCGATCGCTGAGTTCAAAGTCCCGACCGCCCAGTCCCAACCTGCGGGGATAACAGTGGGGCCGGACGGCAACATCTGGTTCGCTGAGAGTGCAGCCAGCAAGATCGGGGCGGTTCGTCCCTAGCGTCTGCGCATAACCCGCGGACGATGCGGACGCTCGCGTCCCGGGCTCACCGCCTTTCGCGGCCGGTGCGAGCGTTGCGAGTTGAGGCGCCGCACAGTTCAGCGCCCAGAGTGAGGGGTGTGTGGCCATGGCCGTCCGCCGTCCATCGTCCACCGCGGCTCGTTTGCCCTGCCCCTCCGAGTTGTGGCCCGGTTTCGCGCTCGTTTTGGCCCTTGTCCTTTCTCCCTCCGCACCCGCATATTGACGGGAGGGGTGCGCGGGGGTGGGTCGGCGCACATTCGGTAACAGGGCGCCCGGTCTCCCCCCCGGCCTGAGCTCGGGGTGCGGGGGGGCTGGGCGCACATTCGGTAACGGGGTGTCGGCGCCGGGCTGGCAGGGCCTAACCGGCCCGAGCTCCAGCGGGTCTCGATAGTGGCCCCACCCTAGGTGGGAAACCTGAAGCGTGGCTGCCTACGGTTGACGAGTCGCATCCCAATTGCCACCTGAACCACCTGTACCCGGGTCAAGCTGAGCGCGTCATCAAGGAGGTGGACCTGCATCAATTGACCATCCTGATTGAGTCCGATGCGTCGGACGACCGGCATTTCGCGCGCGACTTCGGCGGCTGGCCCTTCTCCAAACCAAACCTTGAGCCCCGGCTCGCTCAGTTCCGGTGCCTGCCTGGTCGGCAAGCGCACCACGGACCCACCCTTTGGGTTGATGCGCGAATCGCTGCTACTGGCCTCGGATGGATCGTCGCTGACGACCGTCACTGTCTCGTATCGAGTAATCAAGTCGAAGGCTACGAAAGTCATGCCTCCAGACGCCCGTAGGTACCCACTGTGGGCATGGAACAGATCGAGAAACAGGCGACTCAGGCGCTCTAGGCTACTCAGCACTTGGGCTCGGCTGCCGGGCTGATATGGAAAGAGAATCGGCCGGCCTGTTTTCGCATGAAACAGACCCGTCCGAGTACCAGCATAAAGATCGGACATCAGGTCGCCTAAAGGGTCAGTCGAACCAGGGGATACATACCTTGCCAGGGGAGTGAGGGAGTTGACTTGGCTCAGGGCCCGCCTGAGCCAAGAGCCTTCGCCTTCGCTGGGTTGACCGGTTGGCGAGAGGTGCTGCGGGACCATGGAACTGAGTAGAGCTTCAAGAGCGAGGTACATGTTGCGGTAAGCGTCGAAGAGATCCGAAGTAACTTGCGAAAGACGAAAGTATCGCAGGCTCTCATGCCACGGAAGGGGTGGAGTGGGTGGCGGTGGCACTGTCTTACCGCTCTGATCCATCACGTTCCCGGTCACCGAACTACTCACGCCAAGGTCAGAGACGCCAACGACTCGTAAGGTCACGCCCTGAGGCTCCGTCCACCAAACGAGGTGGTCGTCATCCGTGTCCACGAGTGTCCACTGGGCAATGCCTCTCATGGACAGGAGGTCCAGCGCTTCCTGGGCGGCCGATAGAGTTTGTTCAAGAGCATCTACGTAGTTAGCCAGGCGAGTTGGGCCACGGACGAGGAGTTGACGAGACCCGTGGACAGCCTCGGCGGTCCATCCTGCCCCAAGTTGTTCCGCGCAACTTCTTCCGGCCAGCTGGCCAAGGCGGAATGAACCGCCACTTGGACTAGCCGGCTCTCCGACCGACAAGAGTCGCGCTTCCCCCGGTTCAGAGTCAGCCTCCCTTCGCCTCCCCCAGCGAGGTCGCAACCAACCTCTCACCGAGTTGTCTCCGGCATCCGCTGAGTCGTCACCGAAGCGACCCTACTGATCGGCGCAAGTCAATTCCTTCCCATGAACCCAGCCTCCTTTGCGCGGGTCATCTTCTAAGTGAGGCCGGCGGCGCGCCGTATCGCGATCGGGACACTGGAGTCGCGCAAGTACTCGGCGCACCATTGCGCCGCTTCAGGGTTCTGAAGAAGAACGTCTCTCGCCGTCATGACCATTGACGAGTCAGAGAGCCCCCCAACAAGCCGCCCAAACACCTGCCCGACGTGCCATCGGTTGTGGGCATGACCGAGCGTAGGCAGCCGTCTAATGATCAGAGAGCGGATCGTGCTGTCCGACGTTAGCCCGAACACCTGCGCATAGAAGTCAGCCACCACGTCGCAGTACTCGAAAGGCAGGCTCCCCGAAGCCTCATCATCGTACGCCTCGAATACCCTTCTGAATGTCTGTCGGTGGTGCGCCAGTAACGCTGTGAGTATCGGCACAGGTATCTTCGGGACGACCTGCGTGAGGAGTTGGTAGTCGTCGAGGTAAGTGGCGAGGTGGCGAACTAATGGCTCCACTTTGGCCCCGCTGAAGGTTCCTCCCCTCATGATCACCTGTATCAGATCGTTGGCCACTTCAGCAGGCCTCTTCAGATCGGCTGGGGCCTCTCGGACGTATCGCACGTCAGCCAGGAGAGCAGTCACTGTGGGATAACGATCGTCGGGATCAGCCTGGGTGGCCTTCTGAATGATGAAGGCATACGGCTTGGGGACAAGGTTGAGGTCCATGGCGGAATCGGGATAGGGCACGTAGCCAGTAAGGACCTCGTACAGGATCTTGCCGAGCGCATATATGTCGGTCCGTTCATCGACGTTCTTCGCGTCGGCCCATTGTTCCGGAGCAGCGTATTCAATCGTGCCTAGTGCGGAATGAGATGGCGTCAGCGGAGTGGAGTCACGATCACGCCGCAAACCTAAGCCGAAGTCAGAGACGGCTGCAGACAAGACCTGCTCCTCGGGATCTTCGAAGATAAGGACGTTCTGTGGCTTCAGGTCCCTGTGGATCACTCCGTTCGCGTGTGCGTATTCGATGCCACTAGCCACCTGCTCGAACACCCACAGTCGGTCTTCGCCAGGCCCAGCTCTATCCAGATACTCCCGCAGGTTCTCCTCAGCTCTGGGCATGATGAACCAAGGTGGCTCGTCGTCAAGGTTCATGTTTACGATCGGAACGATGTGTCGGTGGTTCAGTTTTGCTTGGAGGCGGACTTCTCTCCGGAATCTGCGTTCATCGCGAAGGCTGGCCCTCCTCTTCAGAGTCTTTGCCACCCAGTTCTCGGCGCCACCGACTTCTTCGGCGTCATATACGATGCCGAAGCCACCGCGCCCTATCTCACTGTGGAAGATGTAGTCGGTCACAGCCCGGGGGAAGTGTTGCACATGGGCTGGCCCGTGAGATTGGGGCCGTACGAGCTCAGTTTGCGAGGCGAGCTCTTGAAGCGACTGCGCATCTACGCGAGCACCATTTGCGTTGCTTGCCCACGAGCAGCCGTCCGCACGACCAGCAATGCTTCGACTCTCCCCTCCCTGATTCCTTCGCGTAGGCGTAGACGGCCCGCTCGTCGTCCTCGGGCGTTGCCCTCCGATGTTCGTCGGTCCGAAGCCCCTCGCGGGCGAACGTGCCTGCGACGTGCATGAGGGCTGCTCGATGTGGCTTGCTAGGGTTCCGGCCGACCACGATCCACCGGAAGGTCGCACCTGGAACGCCCCGCTCTTCGGCCGCCTTTGCCGCACGCCCGCGGTAATCCCTCAGCACCACTAATGCACACTCCCATATGCCATCCACTCCCCCAGAAGGTCTATACGTCGTGTAGTGCTCATCCGAGACCTCGACGGCGCCCATCGGCAGGCCTGGCGTGATCGCGACCTCCTTCCCGATCAGAACCACGTCGTACGCCTCGATGGCTCGGGGTAGCAGCTGTCCGGCACTCGTGGCCGACGTCGCCTCCCCTGTGGCAGTTCGCGCCTTCCGCTCTGTCCCGCGACTCAGCCCTCGAAGCACCGACCGATGATCCTCGACCACAGTGGGGCCCCCGACGAATGCGCCGAGCGAGCCGGCCTTTGAGGCGGTGATGATTCCCGGAAGCCGGCGGCCCTTCCCTCGGTCGACCCATGTCCGAGGGATGCCAGCACCTCGCACGAATGGCGCAAGGGGGACAACGAGTGGTTCGTCCTTCGGCCGGAATCCTCGGTCGAGGACGTGGGCCTGGAGAACCCTCCCGAAGGGCCAGAGGAAGCTCAATCGTCCAAGTCCCGCTCCAGGAGGGAGGAGGCCGGGATGGGAGAGGCAGGCCACCGAGAGGGCAGGCTCGTCCAGGAAGTCCGGCTCCACCAAGGCCAGCCCCAGGTCCCTTCGGATGAGGTGACAGTAGGCCTCCTCGATCCATGTCGAGTCTCCCGAGCCGAGATCCCTGGGATCGGTGAGATGGGCCAGGCCGTGTCCGCTCGCCTTGACGATCCGGACAACCGTCTGAGCCCGGTACTCCTCCTCAGTGGGATACACGACCTCTGGCGGCGGCCCGAACCGCATCGAGAGGCCCGGCTCGTCCAGGAAGTACAGCGCGTACGCCTTGGACCGAAGGCCCCAGAAGTAGGTCTGCCTCCGCCACGATGGTCCTCCGTCGAAGTTCTCTCCTGTGAGCTTGAGGAAGTACGGGAGCTCCACGCGCATGGGAAGCGCGCGCTGGCGGCGAAGCCGACCCGTGAATCGATCCGGGTAGGAGGGCTGCTCGGCCCATCCGTGCGTGTAAGGCCGGAGCTCTGCCGGGTAGGGGCTAAGTTCCTCGATCCGAGCTCGGATCGACTCAACGTCATTCCAGGAGAGCGCCCGCACCGCCTCCACGCCTTCGTCGGTTCGCTCCCTCCCGCCAGGGCAGGGCACGATCCCGCCCTCCGACATGCCAACCACGTAGACCGAGTCGGTGTCTGCGTAGGCGGTCGTCCCTCCGGCATCGTGCACCACGCGGAGGGCAAGGGCCTCAGCCAGTCGACCGCCCGCGAGCACCAGGGCCGCGGCCGGAGGAAAGCACCACGGGCCGGGGATATCGACGCGATCGGACCGCGGTCGTGGTGAGAAGCAGTCCTCGGGACCGGTGCTCCAAGGTCCCCACACCCTGGACTTCCATCCGCCGCGACGGACCTCCGAGCGATCGGTTCGCATGAGGATGCCCGAGCACGCGGCGCTCACGAGCGTTTTGTAGAACGACGCGAGCTGCCCGCCCCATGGATCCGGGATCTCCCCTGCCTTGGGCTGCTTGAGCCTCGCCCGACCCTCGGTGAGGAACCACAGGAAGTCGGCGCCCTGGGCGTTGGGGTCGAAGGTGCCCAGGCTAGGGAGGTCGATCGGACGGAGACCCTCCACCCTTCCGCCCGGGACGAGCCTGACAGCGCGGAGAATCTCCGGTACCGAGCCGGTCTCCAGGAACGACACGATCACGTCCGCGAGGCAGAACCACATGGGCTCCCCCCGCCACGTGAGCGGCCCCACCGAGAGCGACCAGGCCTTGGAAGGTCGGATGCGATGCGGCAGCTGGTCTCCGGTCGGCACCATCTGCACGATGCAAAGGAGCCTCCGCCACGTCTTGGGCGAGAGGAGGTCGCCCGGCGTGAGGCCAGCGATCCACTCCATGAGGACATGAGGGTCCTCCTCCACGACGTCCAATCTCTTTGCTGTAAGCAGCTGCCAAATGCCGAGCAGCCACGAGACCGCCCCATAGAGGCCGGTGAAGTCCAGCGCCACGACGGGCAGGGCCACCTCCGGGATGCGGCGGACTCCCAGCTGGGTCCGGCCAGAGAATATGGCCGAGGCGAACCACCCAAGCACGTGACGGGGGAAGTGGGGCCATCGGACAAGTGGGGGCTTCAGGCCCATCTCCTCGTAGAGGGCGGGCGCGTACGAGGCCGCGGAGAACACCTCGTCCGGGGCAAGGCCATCGCCGGCGATCTCGCGATGCCGGGCCACGGTCGCCCGGTAGAGGCGACGGATCGTCTCGGCTTCAGCAACCAGATGGGTGATTCGAGCTTCGATCGGGGCGTCGGCCGCCGGAGTAGGAGGAGGAGGGTCGATCCCGATCAGCTGAGATGCCTTGCCGAGCGTGAGGTTCTCCCCGGCGAACGGGTGGACGGAGCGCACGAGGTCAACGAAGTGCCCTGGGAAGTGGTAGCGCTCCACGGGCTCTCCCTCGCCGCCCTCGGGAATGCGATCCCGCTCCTTGGGCCTGGGGATGCCCATGAAGGACATGAAGGCCCGTGAGCCCTCGATGGACTTCAGGCCGATCGTCGGATAGTCGCCCTCCTCCACACGGCCGTTTCGGAGCCGACGCTCCTTGCCCTTCCATCGCGCCCTTCCCTGTGGCGGGTCCTTGGTGCCCAGCACAAGGACGAACCCGCCCTCGAAGAAGGTCCCTACCTTTCCCGGCCGCCAATCGGCCGCGAGGCGGGCGAGATGCGCCGGCAGCCCGTGGCCTACCACCGGGGTCCTCATTCGATGGGCGTAGTGGCGAAACGCCCGAAGGAATCCCCGCCTCCCATCGCCGAGAGGCAACGGGGCAGGCCACCCGAAGCCCTGGGCAGCCCGGGCTAGCGCATCTATGTCTGACGCTGGGATGCCATCCCGGTGGAGCAGCCAAGCGCGGAGCACGCGTTCGCCGTGGCACAGCATGGCCACGCCGAACCAGAGCGGCCCGGACTCGCCGGCTGCCCCCAACGTATGCAGGACGAGGAAGGTCTCCTTCCAACGGATGCGCCTGCGGGTCTTGGACTTGGGCGCCCAGCCATCGGGCTCGACCCAGCACCGCAGGGCTACCTTCTCGAAGGGCTCGGCCCTGCGGGGCGGTATTCCGGGCGGGCCCTTCCGCCCCAATGCTCTGATGGTCTCCGGGTCGACCGGCGTGGTCCTGACAGAGCCGTCCGTGGCGGTACGAACCCACTTGAGCGGACGAGCGCGATAGGTCTCATTGGTCATCGGATGCCTCCTTCGTGAAGGTGTTCAGGAACACGAGGTCGATCGCGACCGCCGGACGTGACCCGGGCGCGAAGAGTCCGCGCCACGCGACGTCCTGGGCGAGCGTCAGCAATCGATGGGTGTTCACGGTGATCCACACGGGCTCTAACGGCGACGGGCGCCCGCCCACGTGGTGCCACTCGTAGCCGGACACGCCGCGCTCCCTGGCCGAGCAAGTTGCGCAGACGATCGGGCGGCGGCCGATGATCAGCACTAGCGGGTCGGCCACGCCGCAGATCCCGCAGCGAGCCCCGGGCGGGAACAGCGCGGCCCGAGCCTCGTAGCGACAGAGCGCCTCGGTGAGATCGATCACGCGGCCTCCTCGTACAACTCGAGGAAGTCGAGCTCGCCGTACCGGGCCATCGACTCCAGGACGTCGAGGTTGGTCTCAAGACGACGCCCCCCGATGACCTTGCCGCGGAAGCCGGCGAGATCTGATCCGTCCGATTCCCCGGAGATGAATTGCTTGACCGCATTGGCGTGTCTGGCGTTCAGGGAGGCGATGCGACTTCCCCGTATGTCCACGACCTCGACGCCGTCGGCGGTGATGACCTTCATCCGGCGGGGCAGCTTGTCGCCCACGCCTCGCTTCAAACGCCATCGGGCGAAGGCGTCCTTCTCTAGCTTGTCTCCGCCGAAGCGATGTACCGAACGCATCGAGACCGGCTCGCCCAGCTCGCGCATCTCCGCGCGCGCATCGGCGATGGGAAGGCTCTGGTCTCTGACGATGGTGAACAGCTTGGCCACCCGCCGCTCCGCGCGGTCGGCCTGCCAGGATGGTCTGGGGGCCACCTAGCCCACCGCCCCTGCGGCGGATGGTTGTGGATCGATGTCCGAAACGGCCTGTAGTCTGTCCACCTGAGTAGCTCCTTCCGCCCGCCGTTCGGGACCGACTCCCGGCGGCGGGCACTCGTTTGCGTGGATGCTTGGGGGGCACCCCCTGGGCGCCCCTAGGTGGTGGGCCCCGGCTCCGTCCCTCTCGGGGCGACGGGAGCGACCTCGATGCGTGGACCGCGGCGGCCACACGCTTGCGCGCGATCCGAACGGAGGCCGCGTCGATCTCCGAGCCAACGAACCGCCGGCCCTGGGTGACCGTAGCAACGGCAGTGGTGCCCGATCCGACGAAGGGGTCGCAGACGAGCTCGCCTGGTCTGGAGAGCCGGGAGACGTAGTAGCTCGCCGCTCCGAGCGACTGCTGCCAGGGATGCAGGCTCTTGTCGGGATGATCGCCCCACCAGGCGTCGAAGAACCAGCGGGACGGACGGAACGGGGGCTTCGCGAAGACGAGCAGAGGCTTCCAGCGCACCCACACGGCTCGGGCATGGACCTTTCGCCGTGGACCCTGCTCCACGAGCGCGATCGTCCAGATGTAGTCGAGGTTCCCCGCGAAGGTCTCGATTACCTGAGGCAGGAAGAAGTGCGTCGTGTAGCACACCGCGATCCCGCCTGGCCGAAGGAGCCGGGCCAGCACGGGAGGAACCTCGGCAAGCAGCGGGAGGTGCTCCTTCAGGTACGGCGGATCGGTGAAGACCAGATCGACCTGTGCGTCGAGGTCGGAGAGCACGCGACGAAAGTCCCCAGAGCGGATGTCCGCCTCGACAGGCACAGAGGCCCTCGTCGCGAGGATGGCGCTCCTGGCGCTCTGCTCCTTGGCCTTCGTGAGCGCCTGGCGAATGGTGAGGCCACCCGCGTCGACCTTGGCCGCGAGGTCGGGGTGTGCTCCAAGCTCGTGAGCCCACGCGAGGCGACGCCGCACCGTCCGCTCGGTCACCCCGAATTCGGCGGCGACTTCGGACACCGTGTCCGAGGTCTCCGACCGGATGTCGTTTCGGCTTCCCTGGCCGAGCTCGACCCCCCTCACGGCGAGGAGCTGCCTGAGGGCCCCCGCCCAAGCGACGGGGCCGAGATGACGACGCAAGAGGTTCGCCTTTAGGGCGAACTCTCGCTTCTCTCGGTCCGAGAGCCCGGCCCGCACGATGACCGGGATCTCGATGTCGAGTTCGCGGCCGATCCGCACCCGGTTGGCGCCGTCCAGGACGTTCCCCGCCTCGTCGGCATCGACAGGGTTCTGAATGCCTCGGAGCGCCACGTCCGTCTTCAACGCGTGGAATTGCTCCGGGGCCAAAGCGGGGAGCAGCTGGTAGCGACCGAGCCGAAGGCGGGGTCGAGCGGTCACGCGCCCTCCTCCGAGATCGCCCGCATCGCCTCCGCGATGGCGAGGACGAGCGTCGCCCACGGCCCCACAGTGTTCGGGTCCTGGAAGGCGCTACGGTAGAGGTCGGCCACCGCCTTGCTAGCTCGGTCGTCGGAGCCTCCTGCCGCTTGGTCGAGGTCGATGAGTGCCCGATCGAAGCGTTCAGCAGCTGAGGGGAGGTCCAGGGTGCGCGCCGGCGACGGCGAAGTCCGATAGCCAAGACCGCGCGCCTTTCGGGCGGCGGATCGGACGCTCCGAACCGTCGGCTGGATCGACCCCTCCGACACGGCCCGCACGACCGCTCGTGGCATGGAGGGACTTGCGAGTTCCAGGGCCACCCCCGGCGACAGATTGGTGACGGTCGCCAGTTCCCTCAGGAGTTCCGGCGGCAGCTGCGCGAGGCGCATCAGCTGGTCGGCGTGGCGGACCGGGATCTCGACGTCCCGCGCGAGGAACCGGAGCCACTCGCCGTGGCGAAGCATCGCCTTCGCCGCGAGGAGTTCCCTGCCGGCCTCGGCGAAGGCGAGGATCCCGCGGCCGAGCGCATGGCGAACGCGACCGGCGAGCGCCTTGCGTTGGTCCTTCGTGAGATCCGTCAAAAGAAACACCCCCATGGGGCACGCTTTCGCTTGGGTGCTCGCCCCGATCGGGGCGGCGTGCCACGGGGGGTTTTCCTCCGGTGTCTGTGAGCACCGGGCGGGGCCTTGGCCCCGGATTCAGTTCTGCATCATTGTAATGGCGTGAGCCTCGACTTGGAAGCGCTCTACCGGCTGATCGACGAGCTGCGCGCCGATGAAGCGGCCCTCGTGCACGACCCGGAGTTGAATGCCCTGCTGGACCCCCTCCGCGGACACCTGCCGATCAGGGTTGTTTGTGGAGTCAGGGGTTGCAGGCGCCAGATCTCCTATTGGGGGTTGCCCGTTAGGGGCAGCCCAGGGTGGAGCCCTCCCGCCCTGCGCGGTCGCGGGTTCCGGCGATTCGAGCAGCCGAAGCCGGAGGTGGAGACCGGGTACGTCGCCGGCACGAGACCGAATCCCGTCGCCGGAGCCATGGTGATGTTCGGGCACAACGGCCCGCGCAAGCCCAACCTCTGGAAGAACAGGATTCCGGCTAACCAGCTCGGCCCCCAGCCCCCCTTCCCCTACGACGTGTGGAGCCTCCCCCCGGTCATGCCCCAGAACGTGATGCTCGCGAACCCGGAGGGGGTCCGCGGATACCGTAAGGAATTCGCGTGTCTGCGGAGGGGCTGCCCTGGCCGCTACCCCCTGACGAACTCAACGATGCTCCGGATGGTGGTGCGGGCGATCGCCAACGACTGGCCCGAGATCATGCTTCCCGACGGCCTCCAGCCGCCCGCCAAATGAAGGTTCCCTGCGCCTAAGTGTCAGAGGTATTCTTCGGTCTACCAGCGGAAATGCCCCGGCGGTGCTGAAACACCCCGGGGCCGGCACCGGAAGGAGAAGTTCCGATGCAGGAGCATTTTGCACCACTACCACCTCTTGATCCCAAATCCGGGGTCCTCGTCGTGGACGGCTACGGTGTCAGCCTCAGCGTCCGGAAGGGGCGACTTCAAGTCTCCGACGGGATCGGACGAGACAGGCGTGCCGCCGAGTTCGCCAGGGCGACCTGTGGCATCCGGAGGGTCGTGATCCTTGGCGGTGCCGGATACATGAGCCTGGAGGCCGTCCGGTGGCTGACCGATGTCGGAGCCTCGCTCGTTCACATCGATCGTGACGGCCGACTCCTGATGGCCTCGATGGTCGTCGGCAACGATGACTCGCGTCTTCGCAGGGCTCAAGCTCTGGCAAGAGGCACCCCAATCGGTTCGGGGATCGCACGAGACCTGCTGCAGGCCAAGCTCGTCGGCCAGGCCAGAAACCTTGAGCGGCTTGGCGCAGGTCCCGAGGCACGCGCCGACGCCTCTTCCGCGCTGGCACTCTTGGACTCGGCGGAGTCACCGCAAGAGCTCATGGTGCCGGAGTCCGCCGCCGCGATCACCTACTGGAACACCTGGTCGAACATTGAGGTCTCGTTCGTCCGGGCGGACCTCCCCAGGGTTCCCGATCACTGGCGCCGATTCGGCAAACGGGCTTCGCCACTGACGGGGAACCCAAGGCTCGCGGCGAACCCGCCCAATGCCATCCTGAACTACCTCTACGCCCTCGTCGAAGCCGAGTGCCGGATCGCCTGCCTCACGATCGGATTAGATCCAGGGCTTGGGGTTCTCCACGCCGACCAACGGAATCGAGACTCGATGGCGTTGGACGTCATGGAGGCGGTCCGACCCCAGGTAGATGCGATCCTGCTGGACCTGTTGGAAGGGCATGTGTTCCGAGCGCAGGACTTCCACGAGACTCGGCAGGGCGTGTGTCGTGTCCTCGCCCCTCTCACGCATCGCCTTGCCCAGACCACCCCGAGGATCCGCCCGCTCGTGGGCTCCGTTGTGGAGCGTGTCGCGAAGTCGCTCCTTCAGCGACCGGGCCGCAGAGACACGATTCCGACGCTCATCACGCACGACCACCGCAGCCGAGGCCGAGATGGCATCCGGCATGGCGCAGCCAAGGCGTCGCGACATAGGGCCAGACCGCTTCAACCGGCATGCCGAACCTGCGGGCTTCTGGTCGACGATGCGGGCCGGACCCATTGCGACGCGTGCCTGCCAAAGGTAAAGCGGGACAGCTGGCAAGCGGCATCCGGCGCTGGTCATGCGAAGCTAGCGGAGCTTCGGCGTGCAGGAGTCGATCCGGCCCATAGCCGTGATGCTCTAGAGAAGGCGTCGAGCTCCCAGCGGGCGAGGAACCGAGAGGCCCGTGAGTACGAGATACAGGCTGGCCAGCTCCCCGATCGGGACGTCTTTGTCCGCGAGATCCTTCCGGACCTCCAAGGGTTGTCACTTAGGGCGATGGCAAAGGCCACGGGCCTATCCAGCGGATACTGCTCGATGGTCCGTCGAGGATTGTGCGTGCCGCACCCCAGGCACTGGGAAGCCCTGAGGAGCGTCATCGGGTCGAATTACACTCGTGAAGTTCGATGAGGTAAGGTGTGGGCTGATGCGGGCAGTGCATCAGTGCGTCGATAGGGCTTCACCGGCGGAAGGCTCTTGGGCCTCATCCCCTGCGGCGAGAAGCGTCATGCAGGGGAACCGGAAGCGAGACACGCGACCCGAAATGGCGCTACGAAGGGCGGCGCATGGCCTGGGTCTAAGGTACCGGGTCGCCGCCAAGCCGGTCGCGGAGAGTGGCACCGCTGACCTGGTCTTCGCTAGGGCTCGCGTTGCCGTCTTCGTCGACGGCTGCTACTGGCATGGGTGCCCCAGGCACTTTCGCGTCCCGAGAACGAACTCCGCGTACTGGGGCCCGAAGATCGAGCGCAATCGCGCGAGGGACGCCCGGATCGATCGGACGCTTCGCGAGGCGGGCTGGCTCCCAATCCGGGTTTGGGAGCACGAAGATGCGACGGAGGCCGCTTCAAAGGTGGCGACCGCAGTACGAGGGCGCATCGCAGAATGGGCAGGCGTGATCTGATGGCGCGAGGCAGGGCCACTCAAAAGAGCCAGGCCTTCCCTGGCCGGCGAGCAGTCAGCCTCTTCGCCGGGGCCGGGGGCTTGGACCTTGGAGTCGAGGCGGCTGGCTACTCGGTCGTGTACGCGGTGGAGAACGACGAGGCAGCCGTCGAGACCCTCAACCTGAACAGAGCGAGGTGGTTCCCTCACCTTCCCGAGGTAAGGCCTCTCGACATCACGAAGCTCGACCCGAGGGAGGTCATGAAAGAGATCGGCGTTCAGGAGGCGGGGATCGACCTCCTTGTGGGCGGGCCTCCTTGCGTCGCGTTCTCAAAGTCCGGGTTCCACCTCGAGTACAAGCGCCTTGGGCAGGACCCGAAGGCGGGCCTTCTCGGCGACTATCTCCGCTTCCTCGAGGCGTTTAGGCCGAAGGCCTACCTGATGGAGAACGTCTTCGGGCTTGCATACCGCAACCAGTCGGCCCCGTTCTTCGACGCGCTCCGGTCCGGCATTCTTGAGCTCGGGTACTCGTTGGACCACGCGGTCCTCAACGCAGCTGACTTCGGCGTACCCCAAAACCGTCAGCGGCTGATCCTCATCGGCTCAAGCGACGGGCTCCCACTCAAGCTCCCTGAGCCGACGCATTGGGGGGAGCACGAGCGGAGGAAGCCACCGGCGGATGTCCACAGACTGGCTCCGCACATGACTGCGGGTGAGGCGCTAGCTGGCCTTCTAACGCGCCCGGAACCGGAGGAGACGGTCAATGGGAAGTACGGGCACCTGCTTTCTGACATTCCGCCTGGTGGCAACTACCTGTTCTACACGGCACATGAGGGACACCCGAATCCGCTCTTCGAATGGCGGTCGCGCTACTGGACTTTCCTGCTCAAGCTCGACCCCGGCCGTCCCTCTCCAACGATCCAGGGTCAGCCCGGGCCGTACGTTGGTCCCTTCCACTGGGACGGGCGCAGGCTACGAGTCCCTGAGCTGAAGCGGCTCCACGGGTTTCCCGACGAGTACGAGTTCGCTGGAAGCCGCAGAGACGCCCAGCTTCAGATCGGGAACGCCGTGCCGCCGGCGCTTGGGACTGTCGTGGCCTTGGCCATTCGGGCACAGGTTGAGGACGACCCTACTGCTGGATCGACTCAGGAGCGGCTCCCCCTCTCCTTCCTGGAATCCACCGCCAGCGTCAGAGCCTCAGGGCTTCTCGCGAGTCGCTAGCCACCAAGCCCTGAATCTCTGCAATTTGAAGCCGCTGGCAATCCATCACGCCCGGCGCCCTTGTGCGGCAGTCTCAGGCCCCTCTACCTTTCTCCTTGTCAGACGAGCGAGAGGGTTGTGGGGGAGTTCGACCAATCGCGGTGGAAGGCCGAGACGACCTGGGAGGGCGAGCTTCCAGGCCCAGGCGACATCTGGGCGCTGTTGACCTCTCCCGCGATGCCGGAGCGCGTCCGCTCGGCCACGCTCCAAGAGGTAAAGGGGTCCAAGGTGCTTCTCGCGGGAGCGATCCAACACGCGGAATCGACCGGAGCCGGCCCGCCCTCGATCGGTCGGAAGGTCACCGCCTCGACGATGGAGCGCCTCAGGACTTACAAGGCCTCGGGCGCAGATTGGAAGATCCGGTTCGCTAACCTTGTCTCGGGTCGATTCACTGAGCTGGTCTTCGCGCGAGCGTACTCAGATCACCTGAAGACGGTCGGGCTGGAGCTCATCGAGCAAACCGTCGACCGAAGCTTCCTCGACTTTCGGATCTTGGGGTCGGCGCCTTTGAGCTTCAACCTTCCCATCAACGTCAAGAACGCCGGGACGCAGATGCGGGAGGCTCAACGGTTCTTCGGCTTGGACCCGGCCGACACGCTACCCATGGCCACCTACAAGGCGTTCGGCGCGACGCTTGCGCTCACCGACCCGCTCATCTACGTGTTCCTTGCGGACTGGGAACTCATCGGCCGCCTCCGAGAGTGCTATTGGACCCAGGGCCTGACCGATGCAGAGAGGAGAGCATTTCGCCTCTTGACCTCCACGAAAGAGATCCCCCGGAACCTGGAGGATGCCTTCATCGAGGCCACCGTCGGGGACTCCCTCGAGGGGTTGCTCAAATGCGTCGGGTACTCGTCCTTCGAGAGCCTTCCATTTCGTGCGATCTCTGCCGCAAAGTGCCAGCGAATCTTCTACCAGGACCACTCGCGCAGCCCGTACGTCTACCGGCAGAAGGTGAACACGGACCCAAACGTTCACATCAGCATCAAGAGGGACACGATCGCGTTCACCGACCTTATCAAGAGACACCTATCTTCTCCGGTTGAACGCGCCAAGCTCTTGAGCGAACTCAACAAGACAACAGTGATGGAGGTGCCCGATTCTTCGATCTAGCCGGATTTGGCATCTGTGTTTGAGTGCCCGGGTTCGCCCATGCCAACACTCGCCTGTCAGCGTCACACTAGACTTACGCGACTAGATCATGGCGCTGGCGGACACAGTCACATTCCGGCGGCTCTCAGAGCTGCACCCCGACCCAAACAATCCGCGCCTGCGCCATGAGCAGCGCGGGCAGCTGTCAGAGGATGACCTGCTCGTCTTCATCGACGAGAACTATGAGGCTGAGACGGTTGCTGAGTCGATCGCCCGCTACGGATTCTTCGGCTCCGAGCCCCTCGTCATCTGTGAGGAAGAGGGCCGCTGGATCGTCCTGGAGGGCAATAGGCGGCTCACTGCATTGCTTGGACTGGCCCGTCCTGAGCTTCGGGAGCGCTTCGGCAAGCCGACCTTGTGGAACGAGCTGGCTAGTCGGCGAGAGATCACGCTCGAACTCGAGGTGCCCGTTGTCGTTGCAGAGGAGCGAGCCGATGCCGATGCCCTGATCGGCTTTCGGCACATCTCCGGCGTCATGGATTGGAAGCCGCTGCAGCGAGCCCAGTTCATTGCCTATCTCGTCGACGAACGTGGAAAGCTCTTCCTCGAGGTTGGCGACACCGTGGGTCTTGAGGAAGACGCTGTTCGGATGCTCTACCGCAATCAGAGCGTAATCCAGGGTGCCCGCGACCTCGGCCACCCAGAGATAGCGGACGCCAGCGAGCGTCGCTTTGGCACATTCACGGCTGCGCTCAATCGCAACGGGATCCGCGAGTTCATGGGCGTCCGAACGTCCAACCGTGTGCGTGAGCGCACCCCACAGCTGGAGCCGGACAAGCTGGAAGCTTTCGCGGAACTCTCTTCTTGGCTGTACGGGGTGAACGGCATCGACAAGGTGATCCGAGAGACGCGCAACCTCACGGAGCTAGCTGAGGTGCTTCGCGAGCCGGCCGCGCTCGAGGAGCTTCGTCGCACTCGCGACCTGGCGGCGGCCTACGCCCTCACACCCGGCCCGCCCAAACGGCTTCTACGCCAGCTCGCGATCGCCGTTGGGAACCTACGTTCGGTGGCGAACTCCGCGGACCTGCTCGTCGGACAGGCGCGCACCGACGAACTCGTCGAGCAGCTATCCGAACTCACAGACCGCATAGTCGCTGAAACCCGCCAAGGGGAAAGCGACTTGGATGAGCCCGACTAGCGGTGCCGCTCACCATTCCAGGGGGGGATGACGTCGCCGAACTTGCCGATTGGGCCGAGTTACGCATCCTCACGGTTGACGGCGACGGCTTGTCGATCGCACGCCTCAACGAGCTGCTGCGCGGGGAGGGTGGCGATGCTGCCGAGGAGGAATTCGCACTTGAGGCCATCGATGAAGAAGATGATGAACATACCGAGCTGGAACTCGAGCTTGTCGACGAAGGCCGCGGCGAGCGCGACATGAGGATCGAGCAGCTGCTCGATGAAGTTGAGTTGCGCTTCAGGCTCGGACCGAAGCTCTACCCTTTCGAGGCTACGGACGAGCGCCTCATTCGCCGCGATCCGGCAGGAGGTGAGTCATATCGCTTCCTGCTGACCATCTCCTCGAAGGAGGCCGCCTTTCGCGGAGACCGGCGTACGCATGAGATTGAAGCCGCATTTGACAGGGTGGCTCTCGAAGCCCTTCGTCGCTACCTGGGACGAGAGGCGAACGGGCTTCGCTTCGCCAAGAACGCGCATGTCGCCGAGGATAACGCCTCACGGCCGAAGAAGTTCAGGGAAGCGATCGAGTGGCTCCGGGGGCAGTTGAAGTTGGGCCGCGGGCTGATTGAGCCGCCCGACGACGAACTGGAGGTGCATTGGGAGAGTGACGCGAATCCCGCCCACCAGCCACTCAATACGTACAGCGATGCTGGTGTTGACGCCGTCGTCTGGTGGCGATTCGGCGACCAGCGTGCCGGCGCTCCTGTCTTGCTAGCACAATGCACAGTCCAGATCGAGTGGGGCGAGAAGACGAAGGATATCCCGGTCGAACTCTGGAAGAAATGGATTGACTTCGAGACCGTGCCGCCTCAAACGGCGCTAGTGATACCGTTCGCCGTCAGTCGCGGCTTGGAGCAGTGGGCGAATCGCACCGTCACCGCCGGTGTGATCATCGACCGGCTGCGCCTCCTCGAACTCCTTGATGAGCTAGAAGAAGCCGAGTTGGGCGAGCTAATCGACGGCGACACAAGCGCCTGGATCACAGCGGAACTCGCGTCACTCGTCTGAGACAGGCAGAATTCGCCGGCCCCAAGCAAAGTCACCTTCGGACGGCAGGCCCGTGCTTAGCGGCATCCCCCCATGCCTTCGACTGTTTGAGCCTGCGCGCTCCGCGCCACCCGCAGGAGCATCGTGCTCGCCACAATCGAGGGGTCATGGGCATCCCCCAGTGATGCCGGTACTTGTACCAGACCTCTACATGATGAGGCGGATCGACGGAGTCCCTTAGGACCTCGAGCACGCGCGTGTACATCTCGGGGTCCGCCTCAAGGTCCATGAGCAGCTCAGCCAGCTCGCGCGTCTCGGTCCGCTCGTACATCTGGCGGATGAGATCAGCTCGCACCGCCGGCGGCCGGGACAGGGATCTGAGCAGATCTCGGCGTGCGCCCACCGGGAGACGCCTGAGGCGACGTTGAAGCCTGCGCCCCCCCGGATCGAGCTTCACTCTTCGACATCCAAGATCCAGCTCGACCCCATGTAGGTTCCATCGCGTGGGGCGTAGAAGTGCTCCAGATGCCACCGCCGGCCACAGGGACAAGCTATGGCGCCTAGCGCGTTCGGCGTGTGAGGTGACCTAGGAAGGCGGCAGATGTGAGGATCAGCCGTAACCTTCGTCATGGCCTGGATTCTAAGTTGGGAGGCCGAACGACGTTTCTTCCCATCGGGCGCCTACGGCCCAACTCATAAGGCGTCGCTTTGGCCTGGGGGTGACTCGAATGCAGTTCCAACTGCGAGGAAGTCTTCCTGTGCCCACCACTTGCACAGCGAGACTGTTCCGATCACTCGCACTTTGAGCTGATCGATGAATTCGGGCCTCCGGTAGGGCCCACTCGGCCTTTGGATGGGAGGGAGACGATAGTCGTGGTTAACGACCAACACGCCTCCCTCTAGAAGTTCCGAGCGTAGCGCCGGCCAGGTCTCCATGTGGCCGAGGAGCTTCCCAGCCTCGATCTCCGATGTCCCACCGGAATTGGAAGTCACTTCGACTAGCCAATACCGGCCGTCCTTGGAAATGAGGAGGTCGCCTGAGCGGCCTTTTCCGAACGTGTGGTCCAAGTTCTCCACGGAGAAACCGGCCGTTGCCAGAATCTCCTCCACCGCATGAACCAGGTCGTCCCCTGACCCGTACAAAAGTGGGTACCGGTGTTTGTTTCCTGCCAGCGTTGCGTTCTCCAATCTACTCATGAGCTCTTTGCGATCCTCCTGGACCTGTAGCTCGAACACCTCAAGATGAGCCTTCGCCTCCCGTTCTGCTGACGTCAACAAGCTCCGCTCAACGCTCCGGCGCGCCCGGGCAAGTGCGCCGGGCACATAGTCCGGGAGGGCTTGGCTTTCTAGCCAGCTCAAGAGCGAATCCCAGGGCAGGCTGTAGGGAAGGACGTACCAGCGCATGTCCTCGGAGGGTGGCACCCAGGTCGCCGCCAGTGTTTCGCCTACATCACTCAAGAGCAACGGTAGCCACTGACCCGCAAAAGATGGATCAGGCCCGGCGAGGGCGTACCAGGGACCCCCTTCACGACGGTCGCGCAGCCGAAGCGCTAGGTCACGATCTGCTCGGGGCAATCCATCCGGGATCAAGATTTGAACGCCATCCGGCAATAGGGACCCGCCTACATTCCCCCCTTGGTTCGGCAATCTCATCCAGACACTCTCTGCAGGCTCGGGGGCAGGGGCTCCTGGATACTGGCCTAGCTCACACACGATTAGAGCTGGTTCGTTCCTGCGTGTGGCTGCCACCCGGAATCGGCTCAGTCCCTCCGGCAGAGGGGGGTCATATGCCTGAGAAGGAAGAAGAGCAGCAGCACACAAACTGGTGTTTTCGTGATCCCATCGTGGCTGCCAAGGAGTCCATTTGAAATCTGGATCGGCCAACCTATGACGTGGCGGGCCCACGCTGCCGGCCATCCGGGTCATCCCCTCCCGCTCATCGGCTTGCGTTGGGCTCTCGAAGCCGATGTAGATCTCGATGATGTCGCTCATGGTCACTCGGAGCGTATCGCGAGGACATGACGGACGACGACGCCACCCAAACCTACTTCGGGCCCTTGCCACCCGTCACCGAAGGTGTGCGCCCACCCCAGCCGCGCACCACGAGCTCGGGACGGCAGAGCCCGGCCGGTTACCGTTTGTGCGCCCAGCCCCCCCGCACCCCGAGCTCAGGCCGGGGGGGAGACCGGGCGCCCTGTTACCGAATGTGCGCCGACCCACCCCCGCGCACCCCTCCCACCCGCATATTGACGCAAGCTGGACCCGGTGCGATAGTGCCCTTCTCTTGTTGGTTCGTCTCGGAGGTGAGTCCGAATCGCTGATCTAGAGGTCGGGGCGGTCGTGGAGGCGACCGTCCAGCGCATCACGCCCTACGGCGCGTTCCTGCAGCTCGAAGACGGCAAGATCGGGCTCGTGCACATCTCCGAGATCGACCGGAACTACGTCCGCTCCGTCGAGGAGCACCTCCGGCTTGGCGATAAGGTCCAGGCCAAGATCGTCGCCATCAAGGAAGACGGCAAGATCGACCTGTCCATCAAGGCCCTCCAGGACCCCGCTCCGCGCATCGATCGCCGCTCGGGCAAGGACCCCGAGTTCGAGCAGAAGCTCAAGCGGTTCATGCGTCAGTCCGAGGAGCGGCAGGTCGACTACAAGCGCTCCGTCGAGAACAAGCGCAAATAGCCAGCCGATCCGATCACCAGGCCGTCGCCGCCCAGCTGGGCCGGGACCCGTCCATCCCGTTCTCGGTCGTCGCGCGGTGTGGCCTCGGCCACCCGTTGGTGATTCGGAACGCTCCGGTCGATGGTTCGGGACATCCGTTCCCCACGCTCTACTGGCTGACGTGCTCGGAGGCGGTCAAGGCGGTCGCGCGCCTGGAGTCGGCGGGGTGGATCAAGCGCCTCGAGGAGCAGGCGGAGGTCGACCCCGAGCTTCGGACCGGGTTGCGACGGGCGCACGAGGAGTACGCGCGCGAGCGCGGGCGCCTGCACCGGGGGGCGGAGGCCTGGGGCGGCGTCGGGGGAGCGACGCGCGGGGTGAAGTGCCTGCACGCGCACTACGCGTACTACCTGGCCGGAGGCATGGATCCGGTCGGCCAGTGGGTCGCCGGGCAGCTCGGGGACGATTCGCTGCACTACGAGAAACCGGGGAGGCGGCTCGCCGGGATCGACCTCGGCACGAACTCGATCCGATTGCTCGTCGCGCGCGTCGCCGAGGCCGACGGTTCGCTCCGCGAGCTGGCGCGGGACATGGTGATCACGCGGATCGGTGAGGGGGTCGACCGCACGGGGACGATCTCGCCGGACGCGCTCCGCCGGACGCTTCCCGTGCTCGAGCGGTACGGACGCCGTGCCCGCGCGCTCGGGGCCGAGCGCGTCCACCTCGTGGCCACGAGCGCCGTCCGGGACGCCTCGAACCGCGACGAGCTGGGTCGTGCGGTGCTCCGCGCGACGGCTGAGCCGATGGAGATCGCGAGCGGCGAGGAGGAGGCGGCGCTCTCGTTCCTCGGCGCGACGCGAGGCCTCGACGGCAAGCCGCCCTACCTCGTGCTGGACATCGGCGGCGGCAGCACCGAGTTCGTCATCGGGAGCGACGAACCGACGGCGTCGGTGTCGGCCCAGATCGGGAGCGTGCGGCTGACCGAACGGTACGTGCACGCGGACCCGCCCTCGTACGAGGAGCTGGACAAGCTGGAGCTCTCGATCACGTCGGTGCTGCACCAGGTCGAGGACCGCATCCCCGTGCACGACGCGAACACGCTGATCCCGGTCGGCGGGACGCCGACCACGATCCAGGCGATCGCGCAGGGCCTTCCCGAGTACGACCCGGAGGTGCTGCATCGCTCGGTCCTCTCGCGGTCGGAGGCGGAGCGGGTCTTTCGGCTGCTCGCGGACATGACGACGGCGGAGCGGCGGGCCATCCCGGTCATGGCGCCGGGCCGCGAGGACGTGATCCCGGCCGGCGCCGCGATCCTCGTGGGCGTCATGCAGCGGTGGGGGTTCACGGAAGCGCTCGTCTCTGAGACCGATATCCTGGACGGCATCGTCGCCCGCATGGCCGTGGTCGAACCCGATTCCGGCCGGTAGGCTGTCCCGTCCGAACATGTCGAACCGCAAGACGCGCGACCGTCAGCTGTCCAAGCTCGCCGCCCGGCGGGCCGCCGAACGTCGGAAGAAGCGCCGCCAGCGGGGCATCGCGCTGGGGGTCGCCGGCGCGGTCGCCGCGATCGGGCTCTCCGTGCTGCTGGTCGCGTTGCTGCACAACCCGAAGAAGGCCACGTCGGCGAGGCCCAGCGCTTCGCCGTCACCGTCGCCGGCCGGGGTGGCCTGCGGAGGATCGGTGCCGTCCTCGGCCCTGGTGAAGAAGCCCACATACAACCAGGCACCGAAGATGACCATCGACCCGAAGAAGACCTACACGGCGACGATGGTCACGTCGTGCGGCACGATCCAGATCCAACTGCTCGCGAAGGACGCACCGATCACCGTCAACAACTTCGTGTTCCTCGCCAAGCAGCACTTCTACGACGGGCTCATCTTTCATCGCATCGCGAAGGATCCGCCGGTCATCCAGGGCGGCGATCCCCAGGGCACGGGGAGCGGCGGTCCGGGCTACTCGTTCAAGGACGAGCTGGGCAGCAAGCTGACCTACACGACCGGCGTGATGGCGATGGCGAACTCGGGGCCGAACACGAACGGCAGCCAGTTCTTCATCATGACGGCCAACTCACTGACGCTCCCGCACAACTACACGATTTTCGGGAAGGTCATCAGCGGTCAGGACGTCGTCGACGCGATCTCGAGGGTTCCGACCGACCAGAGCCAGAAGCCGCTCGACACGGTCTACATCCTGAAGGTCACGATATCGACGGGCTGACGCTTCACCAGGAGACGGTGGCGGCGCTCCCCGAGAGCGCATCACCGACCATCCGGGCGGCCGAGCCGTCGGCCGAGACGATCCAGAGCTGCAGGGTGTTCGGGACGGTCCCTGCCCGGACGACCGCGATCTGGGTCCCGTCCGGCGACCAGTCGGCGGCGAGCACGTCGGTCGAGGCGATCAGCATCCGCGTCCCGGTCCCGTCCGCCTTCACGACCCACAGCTCGCTCCGGGCGCCCCTGGCATCCGGGTACTGCCGGATGAACAACAGGCTCGAGCCGTCGGGCGACCACGCCGGGCTGCGCGCGCCCCCGACCCGGGTGAGCCGGTGCGGGCCCGTCCCGTCCGGGCGGATCGTCCAGATGTCGCTCCGGTCGGTCGAGGAACAGCTCGCGCCGTGCGCGCAGTCGAGCTGGAGGCCCTCGAACGCGATGGCCGAGCCCGGTGCCCAGTCCATGTCGAAGGGGGCGAGCGTCCTGGGGAGGTGGAGCGAAGCCGGACGCGTCGAGCCGAGGACCGACACGAGGAGCGTCGCGCCGTCGCCGTACGCGAGCTGGCTCCCGTCGCCGTTCCAGGCGGGCATGGACAGGGACGGCCCCACCGCGACGACTCGGCGCTCTCCGGTCCGGGGGTCGAGAACCACGATCCCGTCCTCGCCGAACGCCAGCAGGCGGTGACCGGGCGACCAGGCCGCGTACCCGGCCTGGAAGTTCGCCAGGCCGGAGGCGACCTGCTCGGAGGCCCCCGTCGCCGGGTCGACCAGGTAAACGGCGTCGGACAGCACCGATAGCGCGATGGCGGTCGTGGGATCGGGGCGGCTGCGTGCCGGGGACGGTTCGGCCAGACCGAGCCGCGCGCACCCCGATGCCATGAAGCAGAGGGTCGCGAGGGCCGTGATGAGATGCCTCCCTCGCCGCAAGGTGACCTCCTTCGCGCGGCAGTGTACCCCGGCGCCTTCGGATGTCCCGGAAGCTGCCGTCGTTTCCGCCAGAAGCTCGGGGAAAGCCCGGCGGTAGACTCGGCCGGTCGAGCCCGGGTGTCGGAACTGGCAGACGATGTGGCCTTAAAAGCCACGGTCCCTCTGGGACGTGTGGGTTCGAATCCCACCCCGGGCACCTCATGAGAGCCCGGGTCGTGCTCGTCGCTGCCGTCATGCTCCTGTTCGTGGGCGGGGCAAGCGCGCTTCCGCGGGTCGTGACGCGCCAGACGTCGCCCGGCGCCTCCCCCGCGCCGCCGGCACCGTCCGGGTCGCCGAGCTCGCCGCCGTCGTCCCGTTTCCACGCGACGATCGCGGCGATCCCGGCCGAGCTGGCGTCGTCGAACCTGGGCGGCACATGGCACCCGGGCTGCCCAGTGCCGATCTCGAGCCTCCGGCTCCTCACGCTCGACTACTTGGGGGTCGACGGCGCCGTGCACCAGGGGCCGATGGTCGTGAACGCGGCCGTCGCCACGAAGGTCGTCGGGGTCTTCCGGCAGCTCTTCGCCGCGCAATTCCCGATCCAGCAGATCGCGCTCCCGACGAGGTACGACCCCAACGCGAACCCGAACACGAAGACGGACATCACCGCCTCGTTCAACTGCCGCCCGATCGTGACGCCGAGTGGCCCGGGGACCTCCTTCTCCATGCACGCGTCCGGACTCGCCATCGACATCAACCCGCTGCTGAACCCCTTCGTCGCGGCCGACGGCACGGTGCTGAACCGGTACTCGCGCCCCTACCGCGACCGGTCGCTCGAGGTTCCGGGGATGGTCCACGCCGGAGACGTCGTGGTCCGCGCCTTCGAGGGCATCGGATGGTCGTGGGGCGGGGAGTGGACCTCAGGCCAGGACTACATGCACTTCTCGTCGAACGGCCGTTAGATCTCCCACTGCTGCTCGAAGAGTCGGCCGAGCGAGCGCATGATGCGCTTGGCCTCGGTGCGCGCGAAGGAGCCGTCGTCGGGCACCGGGGCGGGTCGCTCCCGCGGCTTCTCCAGGAGAGGGCTCGCGGCCGCCATGGGCATGTGCTCGGTTGCCTCGGCTTCGTGAGGGCCATCGTCGCGCCTGCGGCCGGGGAAGCGCGGGATGAGGCGCACACGCCATTCGGCCTGCTCGTCATCGTCGCGCTGACGGCGCGAGCCGTACCACCGGAGGCGCACGGCGTTGCCGACCACGGTGACGCTCGAGCCGGCCATGGCCGCCGAGGCCACCAACGGTGAGACCTTCCCGACGACGGTGAGCGGGATCATCAGCAGGTTGTAGGCGAACGCCCAGACCAGGTTCTCCGCGATGACCCAGAACGTCCGCCGGGCAAGGCCCAGGGCATCGGCCACGAGCCGGAGGTCGCCGCCCATGATGAGGACATCGCCCGCCTCCATCGCGACGTCGGTGCCGGTGCCGAGCGCGATGCCGAGGTCAGCCTGCGCGAGCGCCGGCGCGTCGTTGATGCCATCGCCGATGAAGGCCACGCGGTGGCCCTCCGCCTGCAGGCGACGGATGTCCTCGACCTTGCCCTCGGGGAGCAGCTCGCCGACGGCCCGGTCGACGCCGACCGCGCCGGCCACCGCCCGCACCGCCGCGGCCCGGTCACCGGAGAGGACCCCCACCGTCAAACCCGCGCGGCGCAGGCCGTCGACCACGTCGGCGGCCTCGTCCTTCACGGAGTCGGCGGCGCCCAGGAGCCCGGTCGCGAGTTCGTCCCGCCAGACCGCGAACACGGTCAGGCCCCGCGCCGCCATCTGGTCGGCCCGAGTCGCGAGCGCGGGGGGAAGGTCGTCGGGCCGCCCGACCCGCACGCGGGTGCCTTCGACGTCGGCCGAGACACCCCGCCCCGCGACGGAACGGTGACCCACCGCCGGCGGGACGGCGAGACCGCGCTCGTTCGCCGCCGCAACGACGCACCGGGCGATGGGATGTGCGGACCCGCCCTCGACGGCCGCCGCGACCCGTACCACGTCGTCCTCGCCGCCCTGCGCCGCGACGACCTCGGCGAGGCGCATCGACCCGCGGGTGAGCGTGCCGGTCTTGTCGATGAGGACGGTGTCGATGCGGCGAGCCGTCTCGAACATCTCGCCGCCCTTGAACAGGATCCCGAGCTCGGCGGCGCGGCCGCTCCCGGCCATGATCGCGGCGGGCGTGGCGAGGCCGAGCGAGCACGGGCAGGCGACCAGCAGAATCGCCGCGGCGTGCAACAGGGCCTGCCCGAACCCACCCCCACCGAACTGCCAGTGCAGGACGAACACGATCGCGGAGACGAGGAGGACCTGCGGGACGAACACGGCGGCCACGCGATCGGCGAGCCGCTGGATCGGTGCCTTCGATGCCTGCGTGATCTCGAGCAGCCGGACGATCTGGGCGAGCTTCGTGTCGGCTCCCACGCCGGTCACCTCGACGACGAGCCTGCCCTCGACGTTGAGCGAGGCGCCCGTCACCTCGTCATCCGGTCCCACGTCCGCAGGGATCGACTCGCCCGTGAGCATCGATCGATCCACCGACGATCGTCCGAGCTGGACCCGCCCGTCGGCGGGGATCTGCTCACCCGGGCGGACGACGACGAGGTCCCCGACGCGGAGGTCCTCGGCGGGGATGGTCCGCTCGCTCGTCCCGGAGAGCACCGTCGCCGTCGTCGGCCGCCGCTCGAGCAGGAGACGCGCGGCGCTCCCGGCCCGCGCGCGAGCGGTCGCCTCGAGGACCTTCCCCAGGAGGATCAGCGTGACGATCATCGCCGAGGTGTCGAAGAACGCGTGGTGCGAGCCGCCGAGCGTCGCCGCGACGCTGTATCCGTAGGCGGCGAGCGAGCCGGTCGCGACGAGCGTGTCCATCGTGGCGGTGCGGTGGCGGGCGGCCCTGACGGCAGCGCGCAGGAACGGCCAGCCGCCGTAGAACTGCACGGGGGTCGCGAGGAACCAGGCCGCGAAGAGGCTCGCCCGGCTTCCCGGCGCGACGATGAGCGAGAGCGCCAGGACGTCGAACGAGAAGAACGCGGAGACGGCGAGCCGACGTCGGTAGTCGCCCACCTCGTCGAGCGGCGCCTCCGTCCGATGCAGGCTCGCACCGTAGCCGGCTTCCTGGATGGCTCGGATGAGCGGCGCAGGGTCGGCGGGCGCGCACTGGATCACAGCGTTCCGAGCCATCAGGCTCACGCGCGCATCGGAGACGGAGGGCTGGCGCTTCAGGGCACGTTCGATGCGATGGACGCACGACGCGCACGTCATGCCCTCGATGTCCAGCACGACCTCACGGGCGGCGGGCGAGGCCCTCATCGTCCCCATGATAGGTCCGGGCCCTCCTCGGGGGTGAGGCCGAACGCGTCGGCCGGTCGTCCTAATGATCCTGCGCGGCCTGACCGACCGCGGACGGCATGCCGGCGTCTCCGTGCAGCTGCTCGGCCGTGATCCGCTCGAGCTGCTTGTGCTTGGTCTCCACGCCGAAGATGAGCATCGTGATCATCGCGAGGATGAGCGGCACGGCGCCGAAGATGGACGTCGCTCGGATCGAGGGCGCGGCGATGGCACCGGCCACGATGGCGAGGATCAGGACGCCTCCGAACTTCGTGGCGCCCGCGGCCAGGCCTGATCCCCGCGCACGCACCTTCGTCGGATAGACCTCCGACGCGTAGGCGACCATCACGGCGGTCAGCGAGCTGATGCCCCAGATCGGGACGATCAGCAGGACATAGAGCAGGCCGGTCTGGTGCGAAACCCCGTTCACCGTGTGGACCAGACTGCTGGTCGGCGCGATGACGAACCCGATGAGCGCGGCCACGGTGGATGCGCACATCAGCAGGATCGTCTTCTTCGCGCTCCAGAACCCGTAGAGCCACGCGATCGGGAAGTTCAGCGGGAACCCGATCAGCGCTGAGTCGCGCAGGATCTTCGCCGCCGTCACGTCCCTGAAGCCCAGCTTGGCCAGGTTGGACGGGATCCACTGCTGGAACCCGTACTGGACGATGCCGATCCCGAGGCCGAGCAGGAGAACGATGATCGAGAGCCCGACGAAGTCCCGGCTGAAGAGCTGGGCGAACCGGCTTCGCACGTGCTGCTCGACGTCGAGCAGCGAGTCCTCGCCCTCCACGACGACCGCGCCGTACCGCGCCATGATCGCCTTCGCCTCCTCCTCCCGACCGTGCTGGAGCAGGAAGCGTGGCGACTCGGGGATCCAGCGGTTGAGGAGCATGAGGATCAGACCCGTGGGCAGGCTGATCAACCAGAGCATCCGCCATCCGTACCGCGCGGGTGAGGCGATCGTCGAGGCGATCCAGCTCGTGATGATGTACGCGCCGGCGACATCGCCCCCGATCAGGACCATCACCCAGCCTCGATGCCGCGCGGGGATGGTCTCGGCCATGAGCGAGAACG
>JACXTT010002600.1_pt1 | contig 28474 bp, 30 predicted proteins | sample 9270951 | NCBI WGS metagenome assembly JACXTT01 (sample SAMN15532306, study PRJNA645909) | rock metagenome | isolation source: weathered quartz diorite | place: Puerto Rico | collected 2017-06-21 | reverse complement strand
GGGGTGCGGGAGTCCCGCAGTGCGAGGGCCGCCCGGCGGGAAGGACCCCGGCCCGGGGCGGGGGGGACGGCGCGGGCCGTTCCCTCCGATGGTGGTGCGGCGTCCGGAGCCCGCCGAGCGATCCGACGACGAGAGCCACGTGCGCGCGTCGCCGCTCGCGCGCCGCATCGCCCGCGAGCACGGCCTCGACCTGGCGGGGGTGAAGGGCACCGGTCCGGGCGGCCGGGTGGTGCAGAAGGACGTCGAGGACGCCCTCGGCGCCGCGCCCGCGGCCGAGCCCACGCGCGCGCCCGAGAAGCCCGCCTCGTCCCCGGCAGCGGCGGGAGCGTGGGTCGAGCTCTCGCGCATCCGGCGCACCACCGCCAAGCGCATGGGCGAGGCGAAGCGCGAGATACCCCACTTCTACGCCTCGGCCGAGATCGCGATGGACGAGGCGGCCCGCTTGAAGGAAGCGCTCGCCGCGCTCGAGGGCGAGTACGAGGGCCTCACCTACACGCACCTGGTGCTGAAGGCGGTCGGGCTCGCCCTCACGCGGGTGCCCGAGCTGAACGGCTACTACGACGGCGATGCGATGGTGCTCCACGGCGCGGTCAACATCGGGATGGCGACGGCGGTGGACGATGGCCTCGTCGTCCCGGTGGTGCGGAACTGCGACCGCGAGCCGCTGGCCGCGGTCGTCCGCCAGGCGCGTGGACTCCTCGAGCGCGCGCGGAGCGGCCACTTCGGCGGCGAGGACCTGAAGGGCGGCACCTTCACGGTCTCCAATCTGGGCATGCTGCCGGTGAGCGAGTTCGCCGCGGTGATCAACCCGCCGCAGGCGGCCATCCTCGCCGTGGCCGCGATCCGCGAGACGCCGGTCGTGCGCGACGGGCAGATCGTGCCCGGGCGCCAGATGACGGTCACCGTGTCCTGCGACCACCGCATCATCGACGGCTGGCTGGCCGGCCGCTTCCTCCGCGAGCTGAAGGCGCTGCTCGAGAACCCCCTCGCCCTCGTCCTGTGAGCCCGTCGGCCGACTACGACCTGGTCGTCGTGGGCGCGGGCCCGGGCGGCTACGTCGCGGCCGTCCGCGCCGCGCAGCTCGGGCTCCGCACGGCGGTGGTCGAGCGCGACCGCCCGGGCGGGGTGTGCGGCAACTGGGGCTGCATCCCGTCGAAGGCGCTGCTCTCCGACGCCGCGCTGTTCGCCGAGCTGAAGACGGCCGCGGGCCGGGGCATCCTCGCGGACAACGTGCGTGTCGACTACGCGCGGGTGATCGCCCGTTCCCGGGAAGTCGCCGACCGGCAGGCGAAGGGCGTCGAGTTCCTGTTCAAGAAGAACAAGATCGCGTATCACCACGGTGTCGGGCGGCTCGGGCGCGGCGGCGTGGTGGTCGACGGAGCGCGGCTCGGCGCGCGCTTCGTGCTCCTCGCCTCGGGGAGCTGCGAGCGCACGCTCCCCGGGCTCGAGATCGACGGCCAGGTCGTGCTCACCAGCCGCGAGGCGCTCGAGCGGCCCGTGCTGCCCGCCTCCGCGGTGATCATCGGCGGGGGGGCGGTGGGGGTCGAGTTCGCGTACCTCTACGCCACGTTCGGCGCGAAGGTGACCGTGGTCGAGATGGCGGAGACGCTCCTCCCCGGCATGGACGTCGACCTCGGGCGCGAGCTGGCGCGGGCCTTCGCGCGGCAGGGCATCGAGGTCCTCGTCGGCCACCGCTACGAGGGCCTCGCACGCCAGGAGGGCGGGGCGCGGGTCACGGTGACGGGCATGGACGGTACGCGCACGCTCGACGCCGCCCTGGTGCTGGTCGCGGTCGGCCGCGCGCCCCTCTCGGAGGAGCTGGGGCTCGACGAGGCCGGCGTCCGGACGGAGAAGGGGTTCGTGGTGGTCGACGCGAACCAGCGGACCAGCGCCGAGGGCGTCTACGCGATCGGCGACCTGGTCGGCCCGCTGCTCCTCGCGCACGCGGCCTCGGAGCAGGGCATGGTCGCGGTCGAGACGATGGCGGGGAAGCGCCGGGACGGGCAGGGCATGGACCCGACGCGGGTGCCCGCGTGCATCTACTGCATGCCCGAGGTGGCGGCCGTCGGTCTCAGCGAGGCGGATGCGCGTGCCGCGGCCGGCGAGGTGCGGGTCGGCAAGTTCCCCTTCCGGGCGCTCGGCAAGGCGATGGCGACCGGCCACGGCGAGGGCTTCGTCAAGGTGGTGAGCGGTGCCCGACACGACGAGATCCTCGGCGTGCACATGATCGGCGCGGGGGTGACCGACCTGATCGCCGAGGCGGGATTCGCGCTCACCCTGGAGGCGACAACCGAGGATCTGGTCGCGACGGTGCACGCGCACCCGACCATGGCCGAGGCCCTGCGCGAGGCCGCGCTGGTCGCGCGCGGCGAGGGGATCAATGTCTAGGCTCGAGGTGGGAGTCCCCGGACGGGTCGAGTATGCGCGCGCGCTCGCCTGGCAGGAGGCGCTCGTCGCGCGCCGCCTGGACGGAGGACCGGATGCGCTGCTCCTCCTCGAGCATCCTCCGGTCTACACCATCGGGCGAGGTGCGGACCCGCGCTTTCTCGGTGCGGCGGCGGTGGGCGACGTTCCCGTCGTCCGCGCGCATCGCGGTGGCCAGGTGACCTACCACGGGCCCGGGCAGCTGGTCGGCTATCCGATCGTCGGGCTCCGCGCCTTCCGGCCCGACGTTCGCTGGTACCTGGACATGCTCGAGGGCGTGCTCATCGCCGGGCTCGACGAGCTCGGCATCGGTGCGCAACGGCGTCCGGGGCTGACGGGCGTCTGGGTCGGCCAGCGGAAGATCGCCTCGATCGGCATCGCGCTCCGCCGCTGGGTGGCCTGGCACGGCTTCGCGCTGAACGTCGGCGAGGACCTGAGCGGCTTCGCCCTCATCACACCCTGCGGCATCAGCGGGGTCGAGATGACTTCGGTGGCGCGCGAGGGAGGGCCCCTCGAGATCGCCGATGTCCTCCCGGTGGTGCTCGACCGCTTCGTCGCCGCCTTCGGCTACGCGGACTGGACTCCGCTCGCGTTGCCGGAGCCCGGCGAGGAGGCGCGCGCATGAGCGTCGCCGTCGCGCGCCGGCATCCACCCTGGCTCAAGGTCCGCGCCCCGGGTGGGCCGGAGTTCGCCGAAACGATGGCGACCGTCCGCGAGCTCGGTCTGCATACGGTGTGCCAGGAGGCGCGCTGCCCGAACATCGGCGAGTGCTGGGGGCACCGGACCGCCACGTTCATGCTCCTCGGCGACACCTGCACGCGGAACTGCGGCTTCTGCGCCGTCACCCACGGCCGCCCGCTCGCCGTCGACCCGGCCGAGCCGCTACGCGTCGCACACGCGGTGGCGCGCCTCGGCCTCCGCCACGTCGTGGTGACGTCGGTCAACCGGGACGACCTGCCCGACGGCGGTGCGTCCCACTTCGCGGCTACGGCCCGCGCCCTGCAGCGCCTGCTACCGACCTGCCGGGTCGAGGTCCTGGTGCCGGACTTCCAGGGCGACCTCGCCGCGGTCGCCGAGGTCGTGGCCTCGCCCATCGACGTCTTCAACCACAACCTGGAGACCGTGCCGCGGCTCTACCGGCGGGTCCGGGCCGGCGCCCGCTTCGAGCGCTCCCTGGCCGTCCTGGCAGCCGCCCGGAGGGAGCGGCCGGGGCTCCTCACGAAGACCGGACTGATGCTCGGCCTCGGCGAGACGGAGGAGGAGCTGATCGGCGTTTTCGAGGAGCTGCGCAACATCGGCTGCGACATCCTGACCCTCGGTCAGTACCTACGGCCGTCCGGCGACCACCTTCCGGTGGAACGCTACGTCCCACCGGAGGAATTTGCCGATCTCCGGGCCCGGGCCATGGTGCTGGGATTCCGTCACGTCGAGGCAGGCCCATTGGTAAGAAGCTCGTACCACGCCTGGTCCCACGTCCCTCCTGCAAAAAACTTCTAAAAGTAGCGACTTTAGACCCGCCAAAATATTGCCTGGCACGCGATTTTCCATTAGCGTGCGGTCGTCCGTTGGGTTGGCACGGGGCGGTGGTGGAGGAAGGAGGCGACGAGCACGATGCTGAAGCTGTACGACTATCCCGACTGTCCGTTCTGCCAGAAGGTGCGCGTCATCCTGGCCGAGAAGGACCTCGAGTACGAGAAGATCTTCATCGACTTGCGCAAGCAGGAGCAGAAATCACCTGACTTCCTGCGCCTGAACCCCTATGGCAAAGTCCCGGTCCTGATCGACGAGGAAGAGGTCATCTACGACTCCACGGTCATCAATGAGTACCTGGAGGACGAATACCCTCTCCCGCGATTGATGCCGGAGGATTCCCAGGGCCGGGCCAAGGTCCGTCTCTTCGAGGACTATTGCGACAACTCGTTCATCCCCCCGACGACCATGCTCCTCTCCCAGCTGCGGAAGCCGGACGCCGAGCGGGACCAGCCCCGGGTCGAGCAGGCACGAGAGGAGCTCCGCCGGTGCCTCTACTTCCTGCGCGATGCCCTGGGCGGCCACGAGTACCTGGTCGGCAAGGAGTTCACGCTCGCGGACGCCGCCTTCGCCCCGCGCATCATGGTGCTCGGACGCCTGGGCGTGGAGCTCGAGCCGGCGCTGGCGCCGGTCCAGGCGTGGATCGAACGCATCCGCTCGCGCTCCAGCGTGAGGGGCCTCGGGCTCTAGCCGGCACGCCCGGCCTGGCGGGCGGCGCGCAGTCCGTGCGCTAGCAGACGTCACCGCCGTCTGCGGGGAGTCTCGTCTTCCCGCCGCGCGCGCGCAGTGCTAGCTAGCGGCCGTCCCTCACCCCGAGGGCGCGATTGACAGGGCTGCGTCCCGGCAGTAATAGGAATCGTTCTCGAAAAGGCGGGCAGCTGCTGCCCCAAGAGGAGGATCGATGGCGAAAGGATTGAAGGGCACCAAGACACACGACAACCTGAAAAACGCGTTCGCCGGCGAGTCGCAGGCGAACCGCCGCTATCTCTACTTCGCGCGCCGCGCGGACATCGAGGGCTATCCCGACGTGGGCGGTCTCTTCCGCGACACGTCCGAGGCCGAGACGGGGCACGCCTTCGGGCATCTCGACTTCCTGAAGGAGGTCGGCGACCCGGTGACCGACGTGCCGATCGGTTCGACCGAGCAGAACCTCAAGTCCGCGATCGAGGGGGAGACCTACGAGTTCACCGAGATGTACCCGGGATTCGCCAAGACCGCACGCAACGAGGGCTTCGCGGAGGTGGCGGAGTGGTTCGAGACGCTCGCCAAGGCGGAGAAGTCGCACGCCGGACGCTTCACCAAGGGTCTCCAGACGCTCGGCCAGTGAGCGCATGAGCGCGACGGCGGACACGGGGTCGCCGGCCGCCACGCCGGCGGCCCTGGCCGCCGAGGCGCGGCGCGTCTACGACATCTGCGCCGGCTGCCGGCGCTGCTACAACCTCTGCCCGTCGTTCAACTACCTGCTCGACACCGCGGACGAGCAGCACGACGGTGACGGGGCGGCGCTGACGGCAACCGAGGACCAGCGGGTCGTCGACCTCTGCTTCGGCTGCAACCTCTGCTACCCGCACTGTCCGTACACCCCGCCGCATCGCTGGGCGGTCGACTTCCCGCGGCTGATGCTCGATGCGCGCCTCGCCCGCGCCGGGAGCGAAGGCGTGCGGCTCCGCGACCGCCTCCTCGGCAACCCGGAGCTCCTCGGGCGGCTCGGCTCGGCCGTGCCGCGGCTGGCCAACTGGGCGAACCGGAACCGCCTGGTCCGCTGGGCGATGGAGAAGACGCTCGGCATCGACCGCCGCCGGCGCCTCCCGCGCTACGCGCGCCGCTTCAGCCGCTGGTTCCGGCGCCAGGCGCCTCCCCCGGACCTCGGCGCGAGCGGCAAGGTGGCGCTCTTCTACACGACGCCGGTCGAGTTCAACGTCCCGGAAACGGGCGAGGCCGCGGTGCGCGTCCTCTGGCGGAGCGGCGTCGAGGTGGTCTGCCCGCCCCAGGTCTGCTGCGGCATGCCGGCGCTCGATGGCGGCGACCTGGCCGGCGCCACGCGCCGCGCGCGCCGGAACCTGGCGATGCTCGGCCCGCTGGTCGCGCAGGGCTACGACATCGTCGTCCCCGGCCCGAGCTGCAGCCGCATGATCAAGCAGGAGTACCCGCGCCTGGTGCCCGACGAGGCGATGGGACGCCTCGCGAGCCGCGTCTTCGACCTGGCGGAGTACCTGATGCGTCTCGACGCGGAGGGCAAGCTCGCCCGCGACTTCCGGGGGACGCTCGGCAAGGTCGCCTACCAGGCCCCGTGTCATCTCCGCGTGCAGGAGATCGGCTTCAAGTCGCGCGACCTGCTGCGCCTGGTTCCGGGCGCCAGGGTGGAGCTGATCGAGCGTTGTACGGGGATGGACGGCACCTGGGGCTTCAAGCGCGAGTTCTTTGACGAATCCTGCAAGGTGGCGCGGCCGCTCCTGCGCGACCTCGAGAGTGCGGCGCCGGAGCTGCTCGTCTCCGACTGCCCCCTGGCCGCCCTCCAGATGGAGCAGGCACGTGGCCAGCGGGTGTATCATCCCGTCGAGGCGCTGCTCGCCGCCTACGAGGGACGGACACTGGCGCGGACATGAGGCCCATCGCTCTCGAGGACATGCTGGGTCGCGAGCGCTACGCGACGGAGCGCGACGCCATCCGGCGGCGGATCATCGCCCACAAGCGGGTCCGGCGCGTTGCGGTGGGCGACCGGCTCTCCTTCCTGTTCGAGGATCGGGCCACGATCTGGTATCAGACCCAGGAGATGCTCTGGGTCGAACATACGACCGACCTGGATGCGATCCGCGCCGAGCTCGCGGTCTACAACGCGCTCCTGCCCGGAGCGGACGAGCTCTCGGCGACGCTGCTCATCGAGATCGAGGACCAGCGCCACCTGAAGGAAGAGCTGAACCGGCTGATCGGCATCGACGAGCACGTGGCGCTCGAGGTGGGCGGCGATCTGCGGGTGGCGGCGACCTTCGAGGAGGGACGCCATACCGCGGAGAAGATCTCGGCCGTGCAGTACGTCCGCTTCCCGCTCGGCCCCGAGGCCCGCGACCGGATCGTCGCGACCGCGCCCCTGGCGCTCGCGGTGGCGCATCCCAAGTACCAGGTGCGAGCCCGGCTGGCCGACGAGGCGCGCGCGAGCCTGGCCGCCGATCTGGCGGACCCCGGGGCCGCCGACCGCGCGTTGCGCGAGGTGCGCGATGGTCACTGAGCGTCCACGGGGCCGGCGAAACACCCGCCAGCTCTCGGTCGTGCTCGAGGCCGTGCGCAGCTCGGGCGTCGAGCACCCGAGCGCCGATCGCGTCTTCGCCCGGGTGCGGAAGATCCTGCCGCGCATCAGCCTCGGCACCGTGTACCGGAACCTCCAGCGGCTTGCCGAGGAGGGTCAGATCGGCGTCACCTATCTCGAAGGCCGCGTGGCGCGCTACGATCCGATGACCTCGACCCACGACCATTTCGTGTGCGCGGCGTGTGGCCGGATCGAGGATCTGACGCCGAGCCGCCCGGTCGCCGGCCTCCGCGCCGCGCGCCGCGCCGGCCACGTGGTCACCTCGCATGCGTACGTGCTCACCGGCCACTGCCGGCACTGCCGCACCGCCCGGGCGTCATGACGCTCCCCGAGGTCATCCCGCTCTTCCCGCTGCCCAACGTCGTCTTCTTCCCGCGCATGCCGCTGCCGCTGCACATCTTCGAGCCGCGCTACCGGGCCATGGTGCGCGACGCGTCGCGCGGCGCGCGCCTGATCGGGATGGCGCTCCTCCGCGGCGACTGGCAACGGGACTACGAGGGCCGCCCGCCCATCTTCGCGACCGGCACCGTGGGCGAGATGGTGCACCTGGAGGAGCTGCCCGACGGCCGCTTCAACATCGTGCTGCGCGGGCTCTGCGAGTACACCATCGTGCGCGAGCTCGAGCGCGCCGCCTACCGCGAGGGGGCGGTCACCTGGCGGCCGGCGGCCGTCGAGCCACTGCCCGCGGGCGTCCGCGAAGGCATCGGCACGCTCGTCCGGCGCTTCCTCGGGGCGCGGGGCAAGGAAGTGGGCGAGCAGGAGCTGCTCCGCGGCAGCGTCGACGACGAGACCTACGTCAACTTCCTGGCCCAGCATCTCGACGTCGATCCGCTCGAGAAGCAGGCGATGCTCGAGGCCGTGACCCTCGCCGAACGGGCCAGCCGTCTGGGCGACGTCCTCGAGTTCCGCCTCGAGGAGCTGCGCCTGGCGGCCCCGGGCGCGCCGTCCCGGGCGCACTGAGGCGGAGCTCGCGGTGGAGCGCGGCGCCGTCCTGGTGACCGGCGGCAACTCGGGCATCGGCCTCGAGTGCGCGAGCGCGCTCGCCCGGGCAGGCTGGCGGGTGCTCATCGCGAGCCGCGATGGCGCCGCGTCGGCCGCCGCGGTGCGACGGATCGTCCGGGAGAGCGGCAACGACCACGTCTCCGCCCTGGAGCTCGACCTGGGCTCGATCGCATCCGTCCGGCGTCTCGCGGGCGAGATCGCGCGCGGCGACGTCCCGCTCCGGGCGCTGGTCTGCAACGCCGGGGTCCAGACGAGCAAGGGATTGCGGCGCTCGCCCGAGGGCTTCGAGCTCACCTTCGCCGTGAACCACCTGGGTCACTTCCTGCTCGTGAACCTGCTGCTCCGGCGGCTGCTCGCGCACGCGCCTGCGCGCATCGTGATCGTCGCCTCGGGCGTGCACGATCCGAGGCTCTGGACGGGCATGCCGAAGCCGAGCGTCGCCGACATCCCGACCCTGGCCGCCACCGGTGGCCCGCGCGCGGACGGCTTCGATGGCCGGCTCGCGTACGTGAACAGCAAGCTCTGCAACCTCTGGTTCGCGTACGAGCTCGCGCGCCGCCTGGGCCCGAACGGGCGGGGCGAGGTCACCGTCAACGCCTTCGATCCGGGTCTCGTGCCCGGCTCCGGGCTGGCGCGCGACTATCCGGCCGTTCTCCGCTTCCTCTGGTACCGCGTGCTCCCGGGGCTCGCGTGGGTGCTGTCGCCGTTCATCGCGGGGATCAATCCGGCGTCGAAGGCGGGCCGCGCCCTCGCGCGGCTGGTGCTCGACCCGGCGCTGGCGCCCGTCTCGGGCAAGTATTTCCCGTCGCACGTGCGCTGGCGGGAGGCGCCGTCCTCTGACGCCTCGTACGACCTGGACCGGGCGCGCTCGCTGTGGGAGGAGAGCGTCCGGATGAGTGGCCTCACGGCCGACGAGTCCCCGCTCGTGCAAGGAGGATCGCGATGAGCCCAGACACCCGGCGGACGCTGCTGCGCATCGTGCTCCTCGCCACCGCGGCCTTCCTGATGCTCGTCCTGCCCTTCATGTTCGACGTCTGGCCGGCCGGCTTTCGCTGGACGCACCCTGCGGAGCACCCCGCCTACGAGCGCATGATCATCGCCGTCTACTTCGCGCTCGGCGTCTGCCTGATCCCGACCGCGCTCGACCCCGACCGCCACGTGATGCTGATCGACTTCACGATCCTCTCGAGCCTGCTGCACGGGGCGGCCATGGCCTACGATTCGTTCGCGCAGGAGCACGAGATGACGCATCTCGTAAGCGACGTACCGCTGCTCTTCGCGGTGGCAGGTGTGCTCATCTGGCTCCATCCCCGGTTCTCGCGCGGACGGCCGGCGCCGGCGGCGTACGGGGAGCCGAGAAGCGCGGCCTGACCTTCTCGCCACGCGCCGGGTCGTGGTATTGAAGCGCCGCGTGTTGCACCAGCGCCTGCTCATCCGGGGCGGGACCGTCGTCTCGATGGACCCCGCCATCGGCATCCTCCCGCAGGGAGACGTGCTCGTCGCCGGCGACACGATCGCTCGGGTCGCCCCGCGCATCGACGCTGCTGAGGCCCGGGTGATCGACGCGCGGAACGCGATCGTCTCGCCGGGCTTCGTCGATACGCACCGCCACGTCTGGCAGACCCAGCTCCGTACGTCGGCGACGGACTGGAGCCTGTTCGACTACTTCTGCCGCATGCGCTCGATCTTCGGCTCGTTCTACTCGCCGGAGGACGCCTATCTGGGCAACTACGTGGGCGCGCTCGAGGCGTTGCATGCGGGGATCACGACGGTCGTCGATCACTCCCACATCATGAACTCGCCCGAGCACGCGGACGAGGCGGTCCGCGGGCTCCGGGAAGCAGGCATCCGCGGCACCTTCTGCTACGGCCTCTATCCCAACCCCTCGTACGGCGCGTCGGTGGCCCCCTCGCTCGACCCGGGGTTCCGGCTCGCGGACGCGAAACGGGTGCGGGCGCGGCACTTCACCTCCGACGACGCGCTCCTTGCCTTTGGCCTCGCGCCCACCGAGGTGACGGCGACCCCGTACGCGACCACCTGCCTCGAGATCGCGCTCGGCCGCGAGCTCGGCGCGCGGCATATCTCCTGCCACGTGGCGATGGGCGCCTACGATACCGGGGCGCGGCTGGTGGCGCGCCTCGGCAGGGACCGTCTGCTCGGGCCGGATCTCGTGCTGGTGCACGGCGCGGCGCTCACGGAGGAGGAGCTCGCGATGATCGCCGACGCGGGGGCCGCGATCTCCTCGACGCCGGAGACGGAGCTGCAGATGGCCATGGGCCACCCGGTCGCCGTGCGCGCGGACGAGAAGGGCGCGGCGGCCTCGCTCGGCATCGACATCGTCTCCAACTACTCGGGCGACATGTTCGCGCAGATGCGGCTCCTGCTCCAGGCGCAGCGCGGTCTCGAGAACGCCGCGCTGGCGGCGCCGCCGCGGCGCATCCGCTACCGCGCGGAGGACGTACTCCGCCTGGCCACCCTGGGCGGCGCCCGGGCCCTCGGCATGGACGGGCGGATCGGGAGCCTCACGCCGGGCAAGCGCGCCGACCTGGTCGTCACGCGCTGCGAGGCGATCAACCTGGTGCCGGTGCACGACCCCGTCGGCGCGCTGGTGCTGAACGCCAACGCGTTCAACGTCGACACGGTCCTGGTGGACGGCCGCTTCGTGAAGGAGGGCGGGGAGCTCGTCGGCGTCGACTGGCCCGCGCTCGCGGAGCGCCTGCGTCGCTCCGCGGAGCGCATCGTGACCCGGTCCCGGGCCATCCCGGTCGCCGCGATCGAGGAGATCGCCGCGCCGCTGATGCTGCGATGACGGTCGCGGGCCCGCTCTCCGGCATCACGGTCGTCGATCTGACCCGCGTCCTCGCGGGTCCCTACTGCACGCTCGTCCTCAGCGACCTCGGCGCCCGGGTGATCAAGGTCGAGGACCCGTGCGGCGGCGACCTCTCGCGGACGCTCGGCCCCTGGTTCAACGGCAAGTCCGGGTACCTCCTCTCGGTGAACCGCGGCAAGGAGAGCATCGCGCTCGATCTGAAGCGCGCCGACGACGTCGCCATCCTCCACCGGCTGCTCGCGCGGGCCGACGTCCTGGTCGAGAACTTCCGCCCCGGGGTGATGGAGAAGCTCGGGCTCGGCTGGGAGACGCTTCACGCGCGCCACCCGCGCCTCATCTACGCCGCGACCTCGGGCTTCGGTCACTCGGGCCCGTACACCACCTGGGCCGCCTACGATCTGGTCGCACAGGGCATGGGCGGCGTGATGAGCATGACGGGGCATCCCGGCAACCCGCCGACGCGCGTCGGCACGTCGATCGGCGACATCGCCGCCGGCCTGTTCACGGCGATCGGCATCAACGCGGCGCTGGTCCACCGGGCGAGCACCGGTGAGGCGATGAAGATCGACGTCGCCATGCTCGACTGCCAGGTCGCGATCTCGGAGAACGCGATCGCGCGGCACTTCGCCGGCGACACCCCGGGCCCGATCGGCGCGCGGCATCCGGTCGTCGCGCCGTTCGACGCGTTCCCGACCAAGGATCGCCACATCATCCTCGCCATCGGCGGCGAGTCGGCCTACCCGAAGCTGTGCGCGGCGCTCGGGTGCTCGCACCTCGCCGACGACCCGCGTTTCACGACCAACGCCCTCCGCCTCGCGAACCACGAAGCCCTGAAGGCCGAGCTGAGCGCGAAGCTGGCGGAGCGGACGGCGGCGGAGTGGCTCGAGATCTTCCGCGCCGCCGGTCTTCCCTGCGGGCCGATCAACACCATCGCGGACGTGGTAAACGATCCGCAGGTGGCGGCGCGGAACATGATCGTCGAGGTCGAGGACCCGACCGCGGGGACGGTCAGGCTCTTCGGCTGCCCGATCAAGATGTCGGCCTTCGCCGACCCGCGCGAGCGCGCCACGGCACCCGAGCTGGACGGCGACCGGGAACGGATCCTGAAGGAGCTCGAGAAGCCCTGATCAGCGCGCAGCGACCGCGGCGCGCGCCAGCACCTCGATCGGATCCCCGGGAGCCATGTCGCCCGCCTGCACGATGCGCATGTAGATGCCGCGCAGGTTCCGGTGCCGCAGCTCGGGCTTCGAGACCAGGCGCAGGGCGTCGTGGCCGAAGCGCGCCGCGAATTTCCGGCAGCCGTTGTGCGGCTTCGGCGTGACCTCGAGCACCGCGCCGCCGATGCGCACCCGGCTGCCGACGGGAAGATTTCCGACCGAGAGGTCCAGCACGAGGAAGAGGTTGTCGCCGAAGACGGTCAGCGGCTGCCCGTTCGCGATCAGCTCGGCCACTTCGACCTCCATGACCGTCAGCGCGGCCTCCGGATTCGGGTCCACGTGCCGCGCCCACGCATCGCCCGGAATGCCGCCGCCCGGGCGAAGCTCCACTCGCTCGGGTGCCTCGCGCACCTTGTCCGGACCTCTCCGCACGACGAGCGCCACCCGACCGGCGTCCCGCGGGGCGACGGGCAGGGCGGCGAGCCCGGCTTCCAGCTCGGCCAGCGCGAGGTGGCGCGACGCATCGCCGGGCGGTCCGAAGATCTCGTCGGCTGACATGGTCGAAGTGGTTATCCGCCCGCGCTTCCCGCGGTCAAACCCGCCGCTTCCTCGTTCGTCGACTTGACGCCGTCGGCTCGTCTCTGCAAGCCTCCACGAGGATGGCGGTTCCGATCGTCCGGCGGACGTGATCGATCCCGCGCTGCTCGCCGTCACCGCGCTCGCCGTGACCCTCGCAGCGATGGTGCACGGGCGGGAGTTCCTCCGGCTCCGCTGGGACCCGACCCGACACACCGTCGCGGCGGTCGCGGTGGGGCTCCTGGCCGCGGCCTTCAGCGCGCTCGCTCTCACCGTCCCGCGACACTCGTTCGCCTATGCGTTCATCCTCTGGATCGACATCTTCGGGCTCTGCGGCTTCACGCTCCCCTGGGCGTACGTGTTGCTCGTAGAGGGCGGCTCGCCCGCCGACCTCGGCGTCCGTCGCGAGGGGTGGGCGAGGAGCCTCGTCGTGAGCCTCCTCTTCGCCGCCGGCTCGGCCTACGGCATCCTCCAGCACGCGGACCTCTCGCGCTACGCGCCGTCCCATCTGCTCGGCGCCGTCCTGGCCCTCAACGTCGGCGGGCTCTTCGAGCTGTTCCTCTACTACGGCTTCGTCCACCTGCGCCTGCGGGACGCCTTCGGCCCGCTGCCCGCCATCGTCGGGACGGCGGTGATCTACTCCCTGTGGCACGTGGGGACGGAGCTCCCGATGCACGCCGACCCGCTCGCGGCGCTCGGCATGCTCTTCGTCGTGGGGGTCCTCTGCCAGTCGGTCTTCGCGATCACCTACAACGTGCTCGTCGTGTGGCCCTTCTTCTTCACCGCCGGCGTGATGCACGACTTCATCCTGAACCTGGATCTGCCGCAGCAGATCGGGGCCGCCTGGGGTTGGACGCTGGTAGGCTGGACGCTCGCGCTCGGCGTTCCCTGGAGCCTCTGGCGCCACGGTCGTCGCGCAGCGCCGCGGGCCGGAGTCTAGGCCCGCGCCGTCACCCGCCAGGCCGCCACCACGCCGAGCGCGGCCAGCGGGAGGAAGGCCGCGAACACCCAGAACGCGACCGTCCGCACGACCTCGAGCGGCGCGCCCTCGATCAGGCCGAGCGCGTTCGCGACGATCCCCGTGGCGGCGGAGCCGACGGCGTAGCCGATCATCTGCAGCGTCGGCATGGCCGAGGAGGCGCGCTCGCGCTCGCCGGCGGGGACGCCGGCGACGATGCGACGGAGGAGGAAGGCCCAGCACATCCCGAAGCCGGCGCCCTGGAGCGTCAGCCAGGGGACGAGCGCCCATACCGGGCCGTGCGGCATGGTGACGCCCAGGCCGGCGACGGCGGCGGCGATCAGGACGGCGCCGACGCGGATCAGCGTCGTTTCGCTCTGCTCGGAGGCCCCGGCGAAGGCGATGGCGGCGAGCGTCCAGGCAACGGACTCGATCGCCACCATGAAACCCGCCGTGAACGGGACGACGGCGAAGAGCTTCGCCAGGAGAAGCGGCCCGTAGACCGTGAACGACACCGTCGCCGTCGCCAGGGCCGCGACCATCACGAAGCCCGGCCCCCAGGTGACGGCGAAGCTGAACGGCGTCGGCGGGAAGAGCCGCTGCCGGGTGGTGCCCTCGAGATACAGCACGAGACGGAGCGCGACGAGGCCGAGGACGATCAGCCCGACCGTAGCCGCGACGTTCTCCTGGACGCCCGCCGCCGAGATGGCGAGCACGCCCACGGTCAGCGCGAGAATCTGGCGGCCCGGGATCGCACCCGACTCGCCCGCCGCCGTCGCCGCCCTGGCGATGAGCACCGGCGTCAGCGCCACCAGCGCCAGCGCCTGCGCGGCGAAGGCCCAGAAGGCGCCGCGCCAGAGGCCGGCCGACGCGAGCGCGCCCCCGACGAGGGGGCCGACGAGCGACGACACACCCCACACGCCGGCAACCAGGGCGAGCACCCGGGGCCAGAGCTGCTCGGGAAAGAGCAGGCTCACGCCGACGTACGACAGCGCCAGCATCGCGCCGCCACCCAGCCCCTGCACGAGGCGCGCGACCAGCATCACCGCCATGCTCGGGGCCAGCGCGCTCGCGGCGCAGCCGAGCGCGTAGACCAGCGCCGCCCCGCACATCGAATCGCGGAGCCCGAAGCGCACCGCCGCCAGTCCCGTCACCGCCCCGGCGACGATCGAGCCGAGCTCGTAGAGCGCGATCGTCCAGTAGACGAACGGCAGGCCGCCGATCTCGGCGATGGCGCTCGGCATGACCGTCGTCGTGACCAGCGTGTCGGCGGCGTGGAGCCAGACGCCGAGGCAGACGACCGCCACCAGCGACCAGCGGAGGGGCGGCGTCGGTACCTCGACCGGCACCACGGCATCGGCGGCGTCCATCTCGAGCGTCGCCGGTGAATCACGCGCGACGGGCCATCGCAACCGACGATCAGGGACCCTCGTTCACGAAGCGGACGAAGCTCGCCTCCAGGTCGGCGACCGGCGGGCTGCACTCCGTGTGCTTCGCGTCCGGGCCGGAGACGTTCTTCCACCGCGGTCCGCGGGGCGGCATGTGATCGACGGCCGCGCTCACGCGCTCAGGGCTGCATCCGGCCTCGAAGACGATCGCCTCGGTGCCGGGCTCCTCGCTCCGTCGGAAGCGCCGGATGACGAAGGCCGGGGAGAGGGTCTCGAGCGGCCCCTCGGTCCTGATCGCGGCGTCGGTTGCCTCGATCACCCTCCAGCGCGAGTTGCTGCGCACCCACTCGCCGGCGCGCCACCATTTCGCATCGCACTCCGCGGCGCCGCGGCAGACCATCGTTCCCGGCGGCGCCTCGATGGTGACCGCACCGCGTCCGGCGCATCCGAGCGCCAGGAGCAGCAGGGTCAGGATGCAACGCCGAGGCATGGCGCGGACTAGGGCGGCAAAGCGACGGCGGTCAAGTGACTCGCCTTGACAGCCCCGCTACCCCCAACGATAGTCGCGCGATGGAGACGCCGCGCCCGCGCCTGACGCTCGCCGAGCGGCTCTACCTGCCGCAGGTCATCGCCGGGGTCGGCATCACCACGCGCCACTTCTTGCGCAACCTGACGCTCCACACCCTTCATCTCTTCGGCCTGGCGCGCGATCGCAGCGCCGCCGTCACCACGCAGTACCCCGAGCAGCGGAAGACCTACAGCGAGGGCTACCGCGGAGCCCACCGCCTGACGCTCAAGCCCGACGGCTCGGTGCGCTGCACGGCGTGCTTCCTCTGCGCGACCGCGTGCCCCGCCAAGTGCATCAACATCGAGGCGGGCGAGCATCCCGACCCCGAGGTCGAGAAGTACCCGGTGCGGTACGAGATCGACACGCTCCAGTGCATCTACTGTGGCATGTGCGTCGAGGCCTGCCCGTGCGACGCGATTCGCATGGACACCTTCGTCCATCCTCACCTCTGGGGCTACCGGCGCGAGGATTTCATCGAGCCGAAGGCGGTGCTGATGGAGCGCTCGCGCGTCCTCCAGGAGCGCGGCCGGGAGGCGCTGATGGAGGACATGCAGCGCGCCTACCAGGAAGGCCGGGACACCGGCCCGGCGGTCGCGCCGCCCCGGCCGTGATCCTCGTTGCGCTCTGGCGCCGGGGGCTCCTCGGCCGCGCCGACCGGGAGAAGCTCCGATATTTCCTCGGCCGTGCGGCGGATCCGCTGACCCTCTCGCGTCGCTATCCGATGTGGCGCATACTGAATCCCCTGCGCCTCCTGGTGTCTCCCCGCTATGCGGGGGCGGTGGCGCGCTGGCTGGAATACCGGATGAATCTCTTCGATGGGGTCGAGGGCTGAAAGCGATGGCGAAGACCTACAAGCAGATCATGGACGAGGCACGGCAGGCGGTGCCCGAGGTGTCTCCCGATCAGGTGAAGGGCAAGCTCGACAAGGGCGAGCACCCGGTCGTCCTCGACGTGCGCGAGAAGGAGGAGGTCCGGCAAGGCTACGTGCCCGGAGCCGTCTCCATCCCGCGCGGCTTCCTCGAGATGCGGGTCGAGGAGACCATCCCGGACAAGACCACGCCCATCGTCGCCTACTGCGGGGGTGGCACGCGCTCGCTGCTCGCGGGCCGCATCCTGAAGGAGCTCGGCTACACCAACGTCACCTCGATGCGCGGCGGGTTCACGGCCTGGAAGAACCAGGGCCTGCCGATCAAGGAGGACCGCCAGTTCACGGCGGAGCAGCAGATCCGCTACAGCCGTCATTTCCTTCTCCCCGAGGTTGGCGAGGTCGGACAGGCGAAGCTCCTCGATGCCAAAGTCCTCCTCATCGGCGCCGGCGGCCTCGGCTCCCCCGCGGCGTTTTATCTGGCCGCGGCGGGCGTCGGCACGCTGGGCATCGTCGACATGGACGTCGTCGACCTCTCGAACCTCCAGCGCCAGATCCTCCACACCAACGACCGGATCGGCATGCCGAAGACCGAATCGGCCCGTCTGACGCTCCAGGCCCTCAACCCCGATGTCAAGGTGCTCGAGTTCCGCGAGCGGCTCTCCTCCGAGAACGCCTTCCGCATCTTCGAGCAGTTCGACATCATCGTGAACGGTTGCGACAACTTCCCGACGCGCTACCTCGCCAACGACGCCTGCGTCCTGCTGAAGAAGCCGCTGGTCGACGGCGCCATCTGGCAGTTCGAGGGGCAGGCGACCGTCTTCTTCCCGCCGCAGGGGCCGTGCTACCGTTGCCTCTTTCCCGAGCCCCCGCCTCCCGGCGCCGTGCCGTCGTGCGCCGAGGCCGGCGTCCTCGGCGTGCTGCCGGGCCTGGTCGGCTCCGTGCAGGCGCTCGAGGCGATCAAGCTGATCCTCGGCCAGGGCACGCCGCTCATCGGGCGCATGATGCACTTCGAGACGCTCTCGGGCGAGGTGCGCTTCCTCCGGCTCCGGCGCGATCCGAAGTGCGCGGTCTGCGGCGAGCACCCGACGATCACCAAGCTGATCGACTACGAGATGTTCTGCGGGCTCGGGGGCGGTGACGCGCAGGAGGCGCCACCCGCCCGGACGTCGTCAGCGGCCTGACGTCGGGAACCGGCGACATCGCGGACGCGGCACGGTGCTCACGACGATCCATAAGCGATTCGGGTGGCGATCCGTACAAGTCGGCGTGTGCTGCATTCAAGCCGGTGCGCCCCCGGGCCGATAGGATCATTCCATGCGCGACGGGACCGGCGCCTTGCTTCTCGTCGACGATGACGAGCGGGTGCGCGAAGCGCTGGTCGCGCTCCTCGAGGCCCAGGGCTACCCCGTCGTGGGCGCAGCCAACGGCCGCGAGGCGCTCGACGTCCTGCGCGTCCGCGGCCTCCGGCCGGGCCTGATCCTCCTCGATCTGATGATGCCGGTGATGGACGGCTGGCAGTTCCGCGCCGCACAGCTCGCCGACGCGGAGCTCGCCACCGTTCCGGTCGTGGTCTTCTCGGCACATCCCCGGGCCCGCGAGACCGCCGTGAGCCTCCGTGCAGCGGGGTGATCGTGAAGCCCCTCGACATCGACGAGCTGCTCGAGGTCGTGCAGGCGTACTGCGCGACGGGCGAGCTGCGCTCGGGTGGATCGGAGTAAGGCCCCCGGACTAGTTGGCCGTGCACGGCTGCCCTGTCGGGCGACCCTGCGCGCCGCCCTTTCGACGGAGTCGGGCGTTTCCTGGCATCGGCCTTGCTGACCTGACGGTGGGGCTCCGGCGCCTCACGCCTTTCGTCCCTCGATCAACGCAGGAAGCCGCCAGGTTCCATCAACCGTCCGCTGCCACGGGAGCCGGAGCCCCCCTTTCCCCCGCGCGGACGAGCCGGGCGTAGTAGGTGCCGGCCTGCCCGTACTTTCGCTCGTAGGCTGTCGTCGGCCGCCCGGGTGGCTCGGCCGCGTCGATCTGGGACAGACCAGCGGCCGCGAGAACGGCCGTCAGCTCGTCGACCACGGGACGCAGGTCCGAGGCCAGGTGGACGGCGCCGCCCGGGACGAGCGTCCGCACCAGCCCGCCCGCGAAGTCGGGATCGGCGAGCCGGCGCATCCGGTGCCGCCGCTTCGGCCAGGGGTCGGGGAAGTAGATGTGATAGACGGCGACCGACGCCTCGGCGACTAGGTGGGCGACGACGCAGCGCGCGTCGCCCGCGATGACGCGCACGTTGGTGAGCCCGCGGGCCGCCGCCTTCGCCATGATCGCCGCGGTGTCCCCGGCCGCGCGCTCGACCGCGAAGAAGTTGGTGTCCGGCGCCGCGGAGGCGAGGGCGAGCAGCACGTCCCCGCGTCCCGGGCCGATCTCGAACTCCACCGGGTGCTCGTTGCCGAACACCACCGCCCACGGCACCCGCGTCTCGCCCCTGGCCATTGCGCGTTGCGCTCGCGCGCGCGACGGTTGTATATCCGAGCCCACCCTTTCGCGACATCGGAGGGCCCCATGAAAGCAGCCGTCTACGTCGGAGATGCGAAGGCCCTGGCGCTCGAGCAGGTGAAGCCAAACCCGCCCGGCCCCCGCGACGTCATCGTCGAGGTCGGCGCCAGCGGCGTCTGTCACTCCGATCTCTCCATCATGCGCGGCTACGTCCCGGTGCCGCCGGGGATGGTGCTGGGCCACGAGGGCGCGGGACGCGTGGTCGAGACGGGGCCCGAGGTGACGCGCGTCAAGAAGGGCGATCGCGTGATCGCCTCGTTCGTGCCCGCGTGCGGCGCCTGCTGGCACTGCCTCCGCGACCAGACCGAGCTCTGCGAGCGCGAGCCCGAGATCGCGATGGCGATGCGCGGCACGCGCCCGGACGGCAACCCGTACTTCTGCATGACCGGCCTCGGCACCTTCGCGGAGGCGATGACCGTCGACGAGTCCTCGGTGGTGAAGGTGGACACGGATCTGCCGGACGCGCAGCTGGCGCTCATCGGCTGCGGGGTCACCACCGGCGTCGGCGCGGCCCTGAACACCGCGAAGGTGAAGCCGGGCTCCAGCGTCGCGATCCTCGGCTGCGGCGGCGTCGGCCAGGCGGTGATCCAGGGGGCACGCATCGCGGGCGCCGGTCGCATCATCGCCATCGACCCGCAGACCCTCAAGCGCAAGACCGCGAAGGAGCTGGGCGCCACCGACGTCATCGACCCGTCGCAGGGCGACCCGGTCGAGCAGGTGAAGGCGCTCACCGGCGGGCGCGGCGCCGACTACGCCTTCGAGGTGATCGGGCTCCCGGAAACGATCGTCACCACCTACAACCTCGCGCGCCGCGGCGGCGAGGTGATCATCGTCGGCATGGCCCGCTACGAGGCCGAGTTCACGCTGCCCGCCTTCGGCATCTTCTACGAGCAGAAGACGATCAAGGGCTGCAAGTACGGCTCGGCCCAGGTGCGGCGCGACTTCCCGCGCTTCGTCGAGCTGATCGAGACGCGCCGTCTCGACACCTCCGCGATGGTGTCCAAGAAGATCAAGCTCGACGGGGTGAACGACGCCTTCCGTGCCATGGAGGCGGGCGAGGTGATCCGGAGCGTCATCGCCTGACGGCCGCGTGGATTTTCCCGCCCTCGACTTCGACGACTACCATCGCCGCGTGCTGCCCGCACGCTGCAAGTCGGAGGCGGGGCGGGCGGCCGCGCACGACGTCTGGGGCGTCCCGCCAATCGCGTTCCGGCTGACGGACGGCCGCGGGTATCGCTTTGCGCCCGGCGCCGAGACGATCGCCGTCGAGCCTGGCGCCGAGGCGCCGGCCGTGGTGGAGCTCGCGGCGGCGGCGTGGTCGGACTTCGTGCACGAGCTGCACACCGCGGCCGGTCTCCTCTACGGGGGCCGCGTGGGCTTCCTCCGCGGCGGCCCAGCGGACCTGGAGCGCTGGGAGCCAGCGCTCCGCGCTCTCTTCTCGGGGCGGCCGATCCTTTCCCCCGAGCGCTTCGCCTTCCACGATCCATCCGGCGCCCCGCTCGATCTGCAGCGGCGGTTCATGCTCGACGACACGGACGAGGCCCTCCGCCACTTCCTCTGGCAGACCGGCTACGTAGTCGTCGAGCGCGTCTTCCCCCGCGCCGAGATCGCGCGCCTCGCGGCCATCGTGGAGCAGGCGCAGGCGACGGCACGCCCCGGGGACGGCCGCTCCTGGTGGGCGAAGCGGGCAGACGGGGAATCGGTCCTCTGCCGTCTCATCTACCTGGGCCTGGGGGTCCCGGAGATCGCCGCACTGAGCGACGACCCGCGAGTCCGCCGCCTGGCAGCGCTCGCCGGGGAGCCACTCCGCGCGGTCGTGGACCGCTGCGACGGCCACTCGGTGGTGATCAAGAATCCGGCCGTGGTCGAGGGTCTCTCCGACCTGCCCTGGCACCGCGATTGCGGCCTCGGCGGCCATCCCATCACGTGCCCGGCGATCAACCTCGGCATCCAGCTCGACGCCGCAACGGCGGAGAGCGGACGGCTCGTCTTCCTCGCCGGTTCCTGGCGCGGTTCGAACCACCGGAGCGACCTCGCGCGCCCGGGGCTGCCGGCGGTCGCCGTCGATACGCAGCCCGGCGATTGCACCGTCCACTTCGGCGACGTGCTGCACGCCGCGCCGCCACCCACCGGGAAGGGTCCGGGGCGCCGTGCGCTCTACGTGAGCTTCATGCCCGAGCGGGCGTTCGAGGTGATACCGGCCGGGCGGAGCTACAACGACATGATCCGGGCGAGGGTGGGGAGGTAGGGCATGCAGAGTTTGCGGATGTTCACACGAGGCGCCGTCTCCCTGGCACTACTCTTTGCCGCCGTCGGATTCTTCCTTCGACCACCAAACGCGGTGATTCCCGTCTCTCTCGCTTTCACGTTCATCGCGGGTGTAGCATCCGCGGTCGGGCGGGCGCTTTAGCGCCCAGGATGAGCGCATCGTGAGACTCGAGCGCTCCCTGAAAGGACCAGACTGAACGTGATGCAATCGCATCACGGAACCTAAACAGGGGGCGTCACAAGTGCGAGTGAAGGCTGCCTTCAGCAGGGCGCATTTTCGAGGCCCAGTCATGATGGTGCACCATCCGTGACGGTGCGTCTGGATCACTTGCTGGTGCCGTCGCGGAACCGGGTCGCTTCGGCCAAGCTCCTCGCTCACCTGCTCGGCGTCCCGTGGGCCGAGTCGGGTGTCGGCCCCTTCTCGCCCGTGTACGTGAACGACGAGCTGACCCTCGACTTCGACGAGGCGAGCGAACCGTTTCCGACGCAGCACTACTGCTTCAGGGTCGACCAGGACGAGTTCGATGCGATCCTCGGGCGCATCAGAGCGGCTGGATTACCGTTCCGTAGCTCTCCCCATGGGCCGGTCGACTACAAGGTCAATACGGATCACGGTGGTCGCATCGTCTACTGGAGCGAGCCGGACGGGCACGTGTGGGAAATCCTGACCGTCAGCTACGCCCGGCGCGCTTCACCGGGCGCTTCGTGATTTGCGCGCCGGAGCGCGCCGGCGACCGCCGCCGCCCTTCAGCCCCGCGAGGAACGCCTCCACCGGGCGCGTGTTGAGCACGTCCGCCGCGGTTGCCCAGCCGCGGCGGGCCTGGTCGACGCCGTGGGCGCGCGGGAAGCCCAGGTGCTTCACGCTGTGCGCGTCGGAGTCGATGACGATCGGGACGCCGGCCTGGATGGCGCGTCGCACGTGCTCGTCGCGGAGATCGAGGCGGTCGGGATAGGCGTCGAGCTCCAGCACCGTGCCCGTCTCGCGCGCGGTGGCGATCACCGCCTCGATGTCGACGTCGTACGGCTCGCGCTTCCCGATCACGCGGCCGGTCGGATGGAAGAGGATGTCGGCGTGCGGGTTCCGCATGGCGCGGAGGATGCGCGCCGTCTGCTCGGCGCGCGAGAGGTTGAAGTGCGTGTGGACGGCGATCCCGACCACGTCGAGCTCGGCGAGGGTCTCGTCGTCGATGTCGAGCGTGCCGTCGCGGTTGATGTTCACCTCGGCGCCGGTGAGCAGCCGGATGCCGTCCAGCTTCGCGTCCAGGCGCCCGATCTCGCGCATCTGGCGGCGGAGCTTCCTCGCATCGGAGCCGCGAGTCATGGCCAGGCTCACGGTATGGTCGGTGATGGCCATGTACTCGAGCCCCGCCTCCCTGGCCGCCAGCGCCATCGCCTCGAGCGAGTCCTGGCCGTCGGTCCAGTCGGTCTGCGTCTGCAGATCCCCGCGCAGGTCGCCGGGCTCGACCAGGCGCGGCAGCGTGCGCGTGCGGGCCGCGTCGATCTCGCCCTGGTCCTCGCGCAGGACGGGCGGCACCCAGGCGAGCCCCAGGCGGTCGTAGACCTCCTCCTCGGTGCGCCCCGCGATCCGCCGCGTGCCGCGAAAAAGGCCGTACTCGTTCAGCTTCCACTTCCGCTTCATGGCGAGCTGGCGGAGAGCCACGTTGTGCGCCTTGCTGCCGGTGAAGTAGAGGAGCGCCGCGCCGAAGCTCTCGGGCGGGACGACGCGCAGGTCCACCTGGAGCCCGTCGCTCAGCTTGACGCTGCATTTGGTCTCACCCTGGCCGATGACGCGCGCCACCTGCGGCAGCCGCGCGAAGGCGGCGATGGCGGCGTCGGCATCGCGGGCGATGGCCAGGAGGTCGGCGTCGCCCACGGTCTCCTTCCGGCGGCGGATCGAGCCCGCGATCGCCACCCGGTCGACACCCGGGATGCGCGCCAGCGCCGCGGCGAGGGCGTCGACGGCGGGCTGCACGACCGCGAGCGGGCGGCGCTGGCCGCTCGTCTCCGCGAAGGCGAGTGCCTTCACGATCTTCTGCTCGCTCCGCGCGCCGAAGTGGGGGAGGGCGCGGATCTTCCCCGCGCGGGCGGCGGCCGCGAGATCGGCCAGCGTGCGCACTCCGAGCTTCTCGTGGAGGACCTTCACCGCCTTCGGCCCCACGCCTTCGAGCGCGGTGAGCGCCGCAAGGTCGACCGGGATGCGCCGGTGGTACTCCTCGCGGAGCTTGCACTTCCCGGTCGTCAGCAGCTCTTCCAGCTTGTCGGCCATCGACGCGCCGATGCCGGGGATCTGGCGCAGCGCCTTCACGCCGCCCGCGCGATGGACCTCGGCGAGCGGCCGGTCGTGCGACTCGATCGCCTGCGCCGCCTTCTCGTAGGCGCGCGGCTTGAAGGGCACGCCCTCCATGTCGAGATACGCGGCGAGGTCGCGGAAGACGCGCGCCAGCTCGGCGTTGCGCATCGACGTCACGGTTAGCGCGTCCGACGGCGGGCTGCCAGGCGGGGGACGGGAGCGCCTACACCGCTGCCGGCGCCGGCGCCCGTTCCCGCACCCCGTCGCCGAGGAAGTCCAGCAGGTAGCCGTTCACCACCTCGGGCTGCTCCTGCTGCACCCAGTGGCCGGAGAGCGGGATGTACTTGATCTCGAACGGCCCGGCCATGAGCGGCTCCATCCCGAGCGAGAGTTCCTTCCCGAGGGCGACGTCCTGCTCGCCCCACACGAGCAGCGTGGGCGCGGTGATCTGCGGCCAGTCCTCGAGGCGCTCGCGGAGCCCCTCGACCGGCTCGTCACCGTGCACGAAGCGGCGGAGCCAGTGCGGCCAGAGCGCGCGGGCGTCCGGGCTCCGGAAGGTGGCCCGGTAGTAGTTGAGCCCAGCGCGCATGGCACCCGGCTGGCTGGCCGCGTCGCGGAGCTGGTCGAAGTCCGTCTCCGTCAGCGCGTCCTGGCGGACGGTGGAGCGGCGGATCGCGGTGCGGACGAGTCTCGCGTGGCCGAGGCGGAGGAGCGTCTCGGGGAGCCACGGGATCTGGAAGAAGAACATGTACCAGCTGCGCGCGAGCTGCTGGCGGTTGAAGCGGAGGTGCTGCGCGAAGATCGCGGGGTGCGGGCAGTTCAGCACCACGAGTCGCCGCGTCGCCTCGGGGTGCTCCATGGCGAAGGTCCACGCGATGGCGCCGCCCCAGTCGTGACCGACGATCGCCGCCTGACGCTCGCCGAACGCTTCCACGAGCCCGTGCACGTCGGCGACCAGCTCAGCCAGCGTGTAGGCGGCGACGCCAGCCGGCTTGTCGCTCAGATTGTAGCCGCGGAGGTCCGGCGCGACGACGCGGAAATGCGGCGCCAGCGCGGCGATCTGGTGCCGCCACGAGTACCAGCACTCGGGAAAGCCGTGCAGGAGGATGACGAGCGGCCCGTCGCCGTCGACCGCGCAGTGCAGACGGATCCCGTTGGTAGCCACGGTGCGATGCTCGAGTGCCATCTGTCGCCCGCATACGAGCCTCGCCCGGGGCTGTCAACTCGACCCGTGGCTTGAGCCTGCGGCGTCCGGGCCGAATAATGTTGCCATGGCGCCGCGCGAACGCCTGCTCGTCTGTACGCCGTCCTTCTACCGCGTCGAGTACGTGATCAACCCATGGATGGAGGGGAACATCGGGCGCACGGACGCGGCCCAGGCGATGCGCCAGTGGGAAGGGCTCCGCGCGGCGCTCGCTGCGCACGCGACGCTGGAGCCGCTCGAGCCTGCTCCCGGGCTGCCCGACATGGTGTTCACCGCCAACGCCGGGCTGGTGTACGAGGACACGTTCATCCCGGCCCGCTTCCGCTTCCCGCAGCGAGTGCCGGAGACCCGCCACGCGGTCGAGTGGTTCCGGCGCCGCGGGCTCCGCGTCGTCGAGCTCCCCGGTCGCGGCACGTTCGAGGGCGAGGGGGACGCGCTCCTCCAGCCCGGCGCGCCACTCCTCTGGGGCGGGTACGGCGTCCGCACCTCGCTCCAGGCGCACCGGCACCTCGCCGAGATCCTGGAGCTCGAGGTCGTCCCGCTCCGCCTGGTCGACGAGCGCTTCTACCACCTGGACACCTGCTTCTGCCCGCTCCCGGGTGGCCGCGTGTTCTACTATCCCGACGCGTTCGACAGCGAGTCGCTGGAGCGCCTCGCGGCGCGCGTGCCCGCCGAGCAGCGCTTCGCCGTGGACGCGGCCGACGCGCTCCGCTTCGCGTGCAACGCGGTGGTCGCGAACGGCGCCGTGGTGACGAACTTCGCGAGCGACGCGCTCCGCGAGCGCCTGACGCAGTGGGGTCACGAGGTCGTCGTCTGCCCGCTCGGGCAGTTCATGCTCGCGGGCGGGGCGGCGAAGTGCCTGACCCTCCACCTGACGCACCCGGGCGCGCGCCGGCCTCCCGGCGCCCCGCGCGTCGTCTCCGAGGTGCGCGAGCGCGCGGTCGAGATCCAGGGCGACCTGCTCGACACGGGGCTCATGAACGCGGTCCTCGACCGGATCACCGACGGCGGCGGTGACTTCGAGATCGAGGCGTTCCAGCCCGGGCTCCGCCACGACCAGGAGTCGCTGGCGCGCGTGCGCGTGCTGGCGCCGTCACCCGAGCGGCTGGAGGCGATCCTCGCCCGCCTCCTCCAGGCCGGCGTGCGGGTCGCCGAGGACGAGCACGACGGGCGCCTCGAGGCCGTGACGCAGGACGGCGTGGCGCCCCACGACTTCTACAGCACGACCATCTTCCCCACCGACGTGCGCGTGCGCGGCCGCTGGGTGCGGGCCGTGCGGCAGCGCATGGACGCCGTGCTGGTGGTGGACGGCCCGGCGGGTGAGCCGCGGGTCACCTGCCGCCTGATCCGCGAGCTCGGCCGCGGCGATCGGGTGGTGTGCGGCGTCGAGGGCGTGCGCACCGAGCCGACGCACGTGCCGCGCTCGGCCGAGACCTTCGGCTTCATGACCGCGGACGCCTCGAGCGAGCGACGGGTCGAGCTGGCGGTCGAGCGCATCGCGTGGGAGATGCGGCGGCTCCGCGAGCGCGGCGGGAAGCTCGTCGTGGTGGCGAGCCCGGTCGTGATCCATACCGGCGGCGGCCCGCACCTCGCCCGCCTGGTCCGCGACGGGTACGTGCAGGCCCTCCTCGGTGGCAACGGGCTCGCGGCGCACGACATCGAGCAGGCGCTCTTCGGCACCTCGCTCGGCGTGGACCTGAAGCGCGGCATCAACGTCGAGGGCGGACATCGCAACCACCTCCAGGCCATCAACCTGGTGCGCGCGCACGGCGGCATCCGCCAGGCGGTCGAGGCCGGGGCGATTCCCGGGGGGATCATGTACGAGTGCGTGCGCCGCGGGGTGCTCTTCGCGCTCGCCGGCTCGATCCGCGACGACGGCCCGCTGCCCGACACGCTCGTCGATCTCATCGCGGCGCAGGCCGAGTACGCGCGCCTCATCGAGGGCGCGGACATGATCCTCATGCTCTCCTCGATGCTGCATTCGATCGGGGTGGGGAACATGACGCCGGCGGGCGTGCGGCTCATCTGCGTTGACATCAGCCCCGCGGTGGTCACCAAGCTCGCCGACCGCGGCTCGGTCGAGTCGACGGGCATCGTGACCGACGTCGGCCTCTTCCTGAACCTGCTCGATACGGCCCTCGGGGTCTGAGCGCCGTCATGGGCGACGGCTTCGAGCACGAGGTGCAGGTGCTCGCCCGGCAGATCGCCGCCGCCGGGGCCTCCGAGCGCGCGCATCTCTTTCACCTCGGGCGCTGGAGCGAGCGCGTCCTCGACTGGGCGATGTCGCACCCGGGCTTCAAGACCCAGCTCTTCCGCTTCGTCGACGTCTTCCCCGCCTGCCGCGATGACGCCGACGTGCTCCGCCACGTGGCCGAGTACTTCGCCGGGGTCGAGCTGCCACGCGCGCTGGGCCTCGGGCTCGAGGTCGCGGAGCGGGTGCCCCTCGGCGCACGCATTTCCACCGTGGCGGCGCGACGCAACATCATGCGCATGGCGCGCCAGCTGATCGCGGGGGCGACGCCCGAGGACGCGCTGCCCCGGCTCGAGCGCCTGTGGCGTGCAGGCGAGGCGTGCACCGTCGATCTCCTCGGCGAGAAGACCGTGACCGAGCGCGAGGCGGCGCACTACGCCGAGCGCGTGCGCGCCATGCTCGAGGCGCTGGCCGAGGGGACTCGCGCGTGGCCGGCGACGCCGCACCTCGAGGGCGACCCGTGGGGCCCCGTCCCCCGCGTCAACGTGTCGGTGAAGCCGACCGCGCTGTCGCCGCTCTTCGCGCCGGCGACGGCCCGCCCGGGCATCGCGGAGGCGCGCGAGCGGCTCCTCCCCATCCTCCGCCGGGCGCGCGAGGTGGGGGCGACGGTGCACCTCGACATGGAGCACGACGAGGTGAAGGACCTGACCCTCGATCTCCTGCGCGCCCTGGGCGCCGAGTTTCCGGACGGCCCGCAGCTCGGGTGCGTCATCCAGGCCTACCGGAAGGACGCGTTCGCCGACCTCCGTGCGGTGGTCGCGTGGTCGGCGCAGAGGCTCCGCGTGCCGCTCGCCGTCCGCCTCGTGAAGGGCGCGTACTGGGACTTCGAGACCGTGGTCGCGGTGGCCGAGGGCTGGCCCGTCCCGGTCTTCGAGGCGAAGGCCGAGACCGACGCCAGCTACGAGCGCTGCGTTCGCCACCTGATCGAGCACGCGGGCGAGGTGCGGCCGGCCTTCGGGAGCCACAACCTCCGGAGCATCGCCTACGGGATCGCGTACGCGCGGGCGCGCGGCCTGCCGGTGGCCGCCGTCGAGCATCAGCTCCTCTACGGCATGGCCGAGCCGGTGCACACCGCGCTCTGCCGGCTGGGCTTCCGGGTGCGCGTCTACGCGCCGGTCGGCGACCTGGTGGCCGGCATGGCGTACCTGGTGCGCCGTCTCCTCGAGAACACCTCGAACGAGTCGTTCATCCGCCATCGCTTTGCCGAAGGCCAGACGCTGGAGGCGCTGGTCGCCCCACCGGCGGTCGCGCGGCTGCCCGAGCCGGAGCCGGTGCGCGAGCGCCCGGCGACGGACCCGGCCCACCCGGGGCC
>JACXTT010002599.1_pt1 | contig 28479 bp, 16 predicted proteins | sample 9270951 | NCBI WGS metagenome assembly JACXTT01 (sample SAMN15532306, study PRJNA645909) | rock metagenome | isolation source: weathered quartz diorite | place: Puerto Rico | collected 2017-06-21 | reverse complement strand
AATACGGTCCAGAAGCCCAGCCCCAGGTACTGATAGCCCAATGCCAGGCCATAGGCACCGATGGCGTAGAAGGCCACGTAGCCCAGGTCCAGCAGGCCGGCGAGGCCCACAACGATGTTCAGGCCCAGGCCGAGCAGGACGTAGATCAGCCCCAGGATCACCACCCCCAGCAGGTAGGAGTTGGCGAACACCGGAAAGACCACCGCAATCACGATCGCCAGCGGGATGATCCAGCGCAGGCGCGATTTGTAGTCCGGCGCCAGCACGTGCACGCCGGAACCGGTGACCTCGAAGCCTTCGAGAATCCGCAGGCCCTTGGACGTCTGCAGGAACAGGCTCAGGGCAAAGCGGCCGAGCATCACGATGGCCACCAGCCAAGCGACGCGGCTGGGTTGCAGGTTGAAGCTGTAGCCCTCCAGGACGACCCCGACGATGGGGCCGAAGACGATCAGGGCGATCAGGCCGGCGAGAATGGCGTCAACCAGGCTTTTTTTGATATCGAGCGATTTTTGAGGGGTTGAGGACATTGCTTACACCTTCGACACAAGAGGACGGCCCAACAGGCCTTGCGGCCGAAAGACCAGTACCAGGACCAGCAGCGAGAAGCTGAACACGTCCTTGTAATCCGAGTTGACCAGGCCGGAGAACAGCGATTCGGAGATACCGAGGATGATCCCGCCCAGCATCGCACCCGGCAGCGAGCCGATACCGCCGAGCACCGCGGCGGTGAACGCCTTGATACCGATGACGAAGCCGGCGTAGAAGTCGAAGGTGCCGTAGTTCATGGTGATCAGCACACCGGCCAGGGCCGCCATGGCCGCGCCGATGATGAACACATAGGAAATGATCCGGTCGGTGTTGATCCCGAGGATCGAGGCCATCTTGCGGTCTTGCTGGGTCGCGCGGCACATGCGGCCCAACTTGGTGTACTTGATCACGTAGGTCAGGATGCCCATGCCGAGAAACGCGGCCACCAGGATGAAGACCTTGGTGTAGGTGAGCTGGACAAAACCACTGCCGACCTCGATGCGCCAGGCACCGGTGAGCAGCGTCGGTACGCCCTGTTGCTTGGCGCCCTGGGCGATCTGCGCATAGTTCTGCAGGATCAGCGAAATACCGATGGCACTGATCAGCGGCGCCAGCCGGGTGGAGTTGCGCAGGGGTTTGTAGGCGATGCGTTCGATGACCCAGCCATACACCCCGGTGACGATGATGGTGAAAACCAACGTACCGAGCATCAGCAGCGGGAAGGATTCAATACCGAAGTAAGCCAGCAGAGCCAGACTGATTGCCGCGAGGTAAGCGGAAATCATGTAAACCTCGCCGTGGGCGAAGTTGATCATGCCAATGATGCCGTAGACCATTGTGTAGCCGATGGCGATCAGGCCATAGACCGACCCGAGGGTCAGGCCATTGACCAGTTGCTGCAGGAAAATACCATCCATAACGCGATCTCACGCACTTGAGAGACCGCACGCGGGCCCACCGCGACAGACTGGGGTTCAGCCGCCGTCGCAGCACAGCCCTGTGCGGTTCTACGAGAAAAGACAGGTCTTGCACGAACGGGCGCTGCCCGGTCGGCGCACGGGAGCGCCGGCCAGGTCAGGCGTTCATGTCACTTCTGTTTTTCCAGCTGATGGTATTTGCCGTCCTTGTCCCACTGGTAGACCACGTAGTCGGAGATCTTCAGGTCGCCCTTGGCGTCCCAGGTCTTCTCGCCCATCACGGTCTTGACCGGGTGCGCCTTCAGCCATTTGGCCGCGTCTTCACCCTTGTTGGACTTGGCGCCGTTGAAAGCGGCGGCCAGGGTCTGTACCGAGGCGTAGGCGTAGAGGGTGTAGCCTTCAGGCTCGTAGTTCGACTTGCGGAACTGGTCGACGACCGCCTTGCTGTCCGGCAGCAGGCGTGGGTCGGCGCCGAAGGTCATCAGCACGCCGTCGACGTATTGCGGACCGCCTGCTGTAGTCACAAGCTCGTCGGTAACGATACCGTCATCGGACATGAACTTGACGTCTTTCAGGCCTTCAGTACGCAGTTGCTTGACCAGTGGACCGGCTTCAGGGTGCAGGCCGCCGAAGTAGACCACGTCGGCACCGGCCGCACGGATCTTGGTGACCAGGGCGCTGAAGTCCTTCTCGCCACGGGTCAGACCTTCGTAGATCACCGGGGTCACGCCGCGCTTGATCAACTGGGCCTTGGTAGCATCCGCCAGGCCTTGGCCGTAGGTGTCCTTGTCGTGGATGACCGCGACTTTCTTGCCCTTGAGCACGTCGACAATGTAGTTGCCGGCAACGATACCTTGCTGGTCGTCACGCCCGCACATACGGAACATCGCACCCAGGCCGCGCTCGGTGACCTGAGGGTTGGTGGAGCCAGGGGTGATCGCAATGATGCCCGCTTCGTCGTAGATCTCCGAAGCCGGGATGGTGGAGGAGGAACAGAAGTGCCCGACGACGCCGGCGACTTTCTGGTTGCTCAGGTCCTTGGCGACCGTCACGGCCTGTTTCGGCTCGCAGGCGTCATCGCCCTTGACCAGGACGATTTTCTCGCCGTTGACGCCACCGGCCGCGTTGATGGCGTCCGCCGCCGCTTGTGCACCTTTCATGTACTGCTCGCCGAAAGAAGCGTTGGCACCGGTCATGGGACCTGCGACACCGATCTTGACATCCGCCTGGGCAAACGCAGAAACACCCAACGCAGCCGCCACTGCGAGAGCTACAAAGCCTTTCTTGTAAAACGTCTGGGACATGAGGTGGTGCTCCAAGGTTTTTTTAGTTGGCACTGCGACTTCACTGAATGCTCAGAGCAAGGGCCGTGCCATTGGTTTTTTGTTCTGCAAAAAGTCGCTGTCTTATTGTTTTATGGACTGTTTCGGGCCCTTTTTAACTGGGCGTGCAACCGTCTAAACCGCGGAAGGTGAAACCTTTTAATTAAAAAGGCGCAACCCGCTGGTGCCACTATTGCAACCATGACACCAAAGGGCGTGCAACCACCCTGTAACAACGTGCGTCACCGAAGTGCACACTCGCGGTGCTCGACTGCTACATCGCGCACCATTACAGGCTAGCTGCCCCCCATGAAAGCGCCGCCCCCCAGCGGCACTTTTGTTGTATCAAATGACAACCCGCAGGCACTGGCCCGCGTGATACAGCGAAAACCCCATCTCGTAGAGACCACTGCGCAAGCCTACCGCCGGTATCGGGCGCATGGGCGCGAAGGGAATCGGCAGGGCCTGAGGATTTCCGTTACACAGGTAATCGGCGAACGCCTTGCCGACCACCGTTCCCGTGGTCACACCCCGCCCGTTGTAACCGGTGACTGCCACTAAACCGGGCGCCGGTTCGAACAGGCGCATCAGATGGTCGGGCGTAAAGGCTATACAGCCGGTCCAGGTGCACTCCCAGTCGACCTTTTTCAGGTAGGGAAAATAGTGCTGTTGCACCCGATCGGCCCAAGCCCGCAGGAACCACGTCGGTTTCTGGTTACCATTGCCCAGGCTGCCCAGCAGCAGCCGACCGTCGGCATCGCGGCGAATGCTGCTGAGCACCTGGCGGGTGTCCCAGGAGCCCTGCCCGCCCGGCAGGATCTGTCGGGCGGCCTCTTCGGTCAGCGGACTGGAGGCGACCTGGTAGTAGTAACCCGGAAAGAAGTTGCGCCGCAGTTCGGTCCATTCGCCTTCGGTGTAGGCATTCGAGGCCATCACCACCTGTTCGGCGCTGACCGCGCCCTCGGCAGTCTGCACCGACCAGCGCTGGCCCTGGCGTTCCAGGCGGGTGACCGGGGAATGGTCGAACAGTTGCGCGCCCAGCTTCGACGCGGTCTTGGCCAGGCCCGAGGTATAGGCCATGGGATTGAGGGTGCCAGCACGCCGGTCGAGCAAGGCGGCGGCGATTTTTTTAGTGCCGGTGGCGATTTCACAGGCTTTGCCGGTCAGCAGTTCCACCGGTGCGCCGCGACGCTTCCACTGGGCTTCACGGCTGCGCAGATCGGCCTCGCCCTTGGCGTTGTGGGCCATGTGCAAGGTGCCTTCGCGACGCAGCTGGCAATCGATGCCATGCTTGTCCACCAGGCTGAACACCAGGGCCGGCGCCGCCCCCAGCATGCGGTTGAGCTGGCTGCCCACCGCTTCGCCGAAACCGGCTTCGATCTCGTCCGGAGGAATCCACATCCCCGCGTTGACCAGTCCCACATTGCGCCCGGAACCGCCGTGGCCGGTGCGATGGGCTTCCAGCACACAGACGCTCTTGCCTTGTTCACGCAGGTGAATCGCCGCCGAAAGGCCGGTGATACCCGCGCCGATGACGCAGACATCGACCTTCAGCTCGCCCTTGAAGGGCGGCGCCTCAGGCCGCTGCGGCGTCAGTTTTTCCCATAGACATTCTTCGCGTAACGGCATTGCCAGACTCCGAAAATGAAACCCAACAAACTCACTCCAGACTTTGCAGCAGACTGACCCAATGTGGCGAGAGGACTTGTCCTGATACCGTTCAGTCAAGGCAAACACGGTCCCTGTAGGAGCTGGCTTGTCGGGACGCCACATCGCAGCGATGAGGCCCTTGAGCCTTGCGGCGCCCCTACGGACGCCATCACCGGCAAGCCGGCTCCTACAGTGTCCGCGCCAATCCGGACATTGCGGGCGACCACGTCGCCCGCGGCGCCTCAGTCGAAGGTAATGCCCTGGGCCAGCGGCAATTCCAGCGAGTAGTTCACGGTATTGGTCTGGCGCCGCATGTAGCCGCGCCAGGCATCCGAACCCGACTCGCGACCGCCACCGGTTTCCTTCTCGCCGCCAAAAGCACCGCCGATCTCCGCACCGCTCGGGCCGATGTTGACGTTGGCAATGCCGCAGTCGCTGCCCACCGCCGACATGAACTGCTCGGCCTCACGCACATCGGTGGTGAAGATGCACGAGGACAGGCCTTGCGGCACCGCATTGTTCAACCGCAGGGCTTCGGCGAATTCGCTGTAGCCGATCACGTAGAGGATCGGTGCAAAGGTTTCGTGGCAAACCACGTCGCTCTGCTCCGGCATCTCGACGATGGCCGGCGACACGTAGTAGGCATTCGGGAATTTGTCCTGCAACTGGCGCTCGCCACCGAACACCCGACCGCCTTCGCTCAGCGCCTGTTCCAGGGCGTCCTGCATGTTCTCGAAGCTTTGCTTGTCGATCAGCGGACCGACCAGGTTGCCTTCCAGCGGATGGCCGATACGCACCTTGGAGTAGGCCGCCTTCAAGCGGGTGACAATCTCCGCCTTGACCGATTCGTGGGCAATCAGCCGACGCAAGGTGGTGCAACGCTGACCGGCGGTTCCCACGGCGCTGAACAGAATCGCCCGCACGGCCATGTCCAGGTCGGCGCTCGGGCCGAGGATCATCGCGTTGTTACCGCCCAGTTCAAGAATGCTGCGGGCGAAACGTGCGGCGACTTTCGGCGCCACTTCACGGCCCATGCGCGTGCTGCCGGTGGCGCTGATCAGTGCCACACGCGGGTCGTCCACCAGGGCGGCACCGGCATCGCGGCCGCCGATGATCACCTGGCTCAGGTACTCGGGGGCATCGCTGAAGTTTTTCACCACGCGCTCGAACAGCGCCTGGCAGGCCAGCGCGGTCAGCGGGGTCTTTTCCGACGGTTTCCAGATCACCGCGTTGCCGCAGACCAGCGCCAGGGCGGTGTTCCAGGCCCAGACCGCGACCGGGAAGTTGAACGCACTGATCACCCCGACCACGCCCAGCGGATGCCAGGTTTCACGCATATGGTGGCCCGGACGCTCGGAGGCGATGGTCAAGCCGTACAGCTGGCGCGACAGGCCGACGGCGAAGTCGCAGATATCGATCATTTCCTGCACTTCACCCAGGCCTTCCTGGGTGATCTTGCCGGCTTCCCAGGAGACCAGCTCACCGAGGTCGGCCTTGTATTCGCGCAACACTTCGCCGAACTGGCGCACCAACTCGCCACGACGTGGGGCCGGAACCTTGCGCCAGGCGTCGAAGGCATGCTCGGCACGACTGACCTGCTGCTCGACCTCGGCCGGGCCTTCCCAGTTCACGCCGGCAATGCGGCTACCGTCGATGGGCGAATGCACGGGCCGTTTGCCCTGTTGGTACAGCGCCGGGTTCACACCAAGACGATCAAGCAATGCGGCAACCATGAGGGTCACTCCTGTAGGCGAAAAGCGGAAATCTTCAGTCGCAACAACACGACGATTCAGACCTCCAGTTGTAGCGGCCTTCAGCTTTGCCAACAAACGACGATTAGGCGAGATATCATTCCATTTATTCATGCAGCGCAAGACACAGGAAAAAGGCCCGTCCATGCTGAATAAAAGACACCTGCCCTCGATCACGGCCCTGCAATGTTTCGAGGCCGTCACCCGCCACCTGAGCTTCACCCGCGCGGCAGAAGAGCTGAACCTGACCCAGAGTGCCGTGAGCAAACAGGTCGCGCAGTTGGAGGAGCTGTTGCAGCACTTGCTGTTTCGACGGGTACGGCGACGCCTGCAACTGACACCTGCCGGGGATTTGTACCTGGTGGAAGTCCGAAAAATCCTGACCCAGGTGGAGATGTCGACCCACTACCTGCGCTCCTACGGCGGTGAAACCGAAGTCCTGCGGGTGTCCACGCCTTCGACTTTCGGCGCCCGCTGGTTGGTGCCGCGACTGAAGGGGTGGCGCCTGCGTCATCCACATATCCACCTGGACCTGTGCAGCGAACGGGAGGCCGACGACCTGCTGCAAGGCCGCAGTGACCTGGCGTTCTATTTCGGCCAGGGTTCGCGACCCGGTACCGAGTGCGTGAAACTGTTCGGTGAAGCGTTGGTGGCGGTGTGTGCACCAGGCTGCCTGCCGGAGACCCCGTTCAGCGATCCGACACAATTGAGCGAGCTGGTCCTGCTGCAGAACGCCTCGCGGCCCCAGGCCTGGCACGACTGGTTCGACAGCCAGGGTTATCACACCGAGCACAGTTACCACGGGCCGCGCTTCGAGACGTTCTATATGTGCATCCGGGCGGCGCAGGTCGGTTGTGGCGTGGCGTTGCTGCCCAGGTTCCTGGTGGAAGAGGAGCTGAGCGACGGCAAGCTGGTGCTCGCCTGGCCCCATGCGATGCCCAGCCAGGATGCCTACTACCTGGCGTACCCGGAGCATTCGGCGGAAGTGCCGAAGGTACGGGATTTCGTGAGTTGGATGCTGGAGCAGCTCGACGCCCCAGGGCAGCCTTGAGGAGCGTCTGCAAGGTTTAGCGCGCCCTCACGGCCCTCTTCGCGGGCAAGCTCCGCTCCCACAGTCGTGAGCCGTAACTGAGTTCTGTGTACGACCGAGAACCTGTGGGAGCGGAGCTTGCCCGCGAAGAGGCCGGCACAGCCAACAAAAATCACTGGTAAAACGGCCCGCGGATATGCGCCACTAGCGGTCTTCATTCAAGAACTGCCAGGACGTCGATGCAACACGCGACCGGCATGGAGATACCCGTTATGAGCGATAAGGCCTTCGGCGATCGCATTGTGCAGAACCTGCTGGACACCGACTTCTACAAGCTGACCATGATGCAGGCGGTGCTGCACAACTACCCCAACGTCGAAGTCGAATGGGATTTCCGCTGCCGCAACAGCGAAGACCTGCGCCCGTACCTGGCGGAAATCCGCTACCAGATCGAGCGCCTCGCCGAACTGAGCCTGAGCGCCGACCAACTGGGTTTCCTCGAGCGCATCAGCTTTCTCAAGCCGGACTTCCTGCGCTTCCTCGGCCTGTTCCGCTTCAACCTGCGCTACGTGCACACCGGTATCGAGAACGGTGAGTTGTTCATCCGCCTGCGCGGCCCGTGGCTGCATGTGATCCTGTTCGAAGTGCCGCTGCTGGCCATCGTCAGCGAAGTGCGCAACCGCTATCGCTATCAGGAAACCCTGCTGAGCCAGGCTCGCGAACAGTTGTACCGCAAGTTCGACTGGCTGAGCGCCAATGCCTCCAGCGATGAATTGGCCGAGCTGCAGGTCGCCGACTTCGGCACCCGCCGGCGCTTCTCCTATCGGGTCCAGGAGGAAGTGGTCGGCGTGCTCAAGCACGATTTCCCCGGACGCTTCGTCGGCACCAGCAATGTGCACCTGGCGCGCGAATTCGACATGAAGCCCCTGGGCACCATGGCCCACGAGTGGATCATGGCCCACCAGCAACTCGGCCCGCGCCTGATCGACAGCCAGATCGCCGCGCTCGACTGCTGGGTTCGCGAATACCGTGGCCTGCTCGGCATTGCCCTGACCGACTGCATCACCACCGATGCGTTCCTCAAGGATTTCGACCTGTACTTCGCCAAACTCTTCGATGGCTTGCGCCACGACTCCGGCGACCCGGTCATCTGGGCCGAAAAATGCATCAATCGCTATCACCAGTTGGGTATCGACCCCATGAGCAAGACCCTGGTGTTCTCCGACAGCCTCAACCTGCCCAAGGCCCTGGAGATATTCCGGGCGCTGCGCGGTCGGATCAATGTCAGCTTCGGCATCGGCACCAACCTCACCTGCGACATCGCGGGGGTGGACCCGATGAGCATCGTGCTTAAAATGACCGCCTGCAACGGCCAGCCCGTGGCGAAGATCTCCGACGAGCCTGGCAAGGCCCAGTGCAAGGACCCGAACTTCGTGTCCTACCTGCGCCATGTCTTCCAGGTCACGGACTAGGGTCTCGCGGGCTCGCCAAGGTATACCGATCAACCCGTTCCAGCCCCATCCCCGCAAGGAGTGAATCATGCAAGCCGTACAGCGCCAGATTGCTGAACAGCTCAAGGTCCAGCCACCGTTCGCCGACCAGGCCGCCCTGGAAGCCGAAGTGGCGCGCCGGATCGCCTTTATCCAGGATTGCCTGCTGAGCTCCGGGCTCAAGACTCTGGTGCTGGGTATCAGCGGTGGCGTCGACTCGCTGACCGCCGGCCTGCTGGCCCAACGCGCCATGCGTGAGCTGCGCGAGCGCACCGGCAACCCGGACTACCGCTTCATTGCGGTGCGCCTGCCGTACGAGACCCAGTTCGACGAACACGAAGCCCAGGCTTCGGTGGACTGCATCGCCCCCGACGAGCGCCACACGGTGAACATCGGCCCGGCGGTCAAGTCGCTGGCCGCCGAGGTCGCGGCCTTCGAAGGCAAGGCCGCCGTGGCGAAGGACTTCGTCCTCGGCAATACCAAGGCGCGCATCCGCATGGTCGCGCAATACACCATCGCCGGAGCCGCCCATGGCCTGGTGATCGGCACCGATCACGCGGCGGAAGCGGTGATGGGCTTCTTCACCAAGTTCGGTGACGGCGCCTGCGACCTGGCGCCCTTGAGCGGGCTGGTGAAAAACCAGGTCCGGGCCATCGCCCGTCACTTCGGCGCACCGGAGTTCCTGGTGGAAAAAGTCCCGACCGCCGACCTCGAGGACCTGGCACCGGGCAAGCCGGACGAAGCCTCCCACGGCGTCACCTATGCCGAGATCGATGCCTTCCTGCACGGCGAGCCGGTGCGCCAGGAAGCCTTCGACATCATCTGCCGGACGTACGAAAAGACTCATCACAAGCGCGAGATGCCATTCGCGCCATGATTCGTCCGGCGGAAATGTCGTAGGAAACGTCTATTTTTCCGCGCAACGCTTGAGGCAGCATCGGTCACTGGGCAGTCTTCGCCGCATCCAGTTGGCAGGGACCCCATCCGATGCTGCTCAATCGCAAATACCCCAGGTTGCAAGCGCAACCCCTGCTTGGGCATCCCTGGTCTTTTCCTCTGCTCGGAGCGTTCGGGGTGATCTGTTGGGTCGCCACCGCCGCCAGTACCCCCGACAAACCGGCCACCGGCCAACCCAGCGCGGCGCATTTTTCACTGATCGCCCAGATGCCGGCGCGAACGGCGCTGCTGGCCAGCGCCCATTACATCCCGAAAGCCAGCCAGACCGGCTGCCCCTATCAGCCCACGGTGCTGCACTTCAACACCGCCCTCGCCGAAACGCCCCTCAGTTCCGACTTCAAGGTGCCTTTAGGCTACGAATTGCCTGACTGCAAACTGTATTTGAGTGAAGTGAGCTTCGAGACCGAGGCGCTCTACGGACCGGACAACCTCCATCGCAGCATCACCCACAGCGGTTCAATTGCCGTGCGCGACAACCTGCGGCCGGGGGTGTCGGGTTTTCCAAGCTCGGGGGAAAAACACTATGAGGGCTTGTGCGATTGGGCGATCAGCGACCCCGATGCCCTCCTCGGGCCGGGACAGGTGCTCAGGTGCCATGCGATGGACGATCAGGGACGGTTGATCGGTGGCAATCGCAAACCCTCCAAACTCGGCGGAACCCTGAGCCTGGAGGACCTGCAAGGCAAACGTATTCGCCTGAACCTGAAAATCAACGAGCAGCCCTGAGCCCGGCATTGGGGTCAGGGTTGCCACGCGGGTTACTTGAGAACGACCGCGCCCTTCATCAGCGAGTTGTGGCCCGGGAACGAGCAGAAGAACTGGTAGCTCTCGCCGGCAGTCAGTTTCGACACGTCGAAGGTGACCTTATCCGTTTCACCGGCACCAATGATCTTGGTATGGGCGATGACACGGGTGTCGCCGTCCTTCAGGTAGTTCTTGTCGATACCGGCGGCCATGCCGTCCTTCGCGATCTCGGCCATGTCGGAAGCCTTGCTCAGCACCCAGTTATGGCCCATGACGTTCTTCGGCAGGCTGCCGGAATGCGCCAGGTTCACGGTGAAGCTCTTGCAGCTCTTGTCGATGCTGATTTCCTTGACGGTGTAGGACATCTGGTCGGTGGAGTCGACATCGACCGAGCATTCGGCGGCAAGCAACTGGCCACTGGCGAGGGCCAACAGGGATACCGCGACAACTTTGGCGAACATGGTGAATCTCCAAGGCAGGGTATGAAAATCAAGGGATCAAACGGGGAGATTAGCCGAAATCAAGGCCGGTTCTCCTGATCTGCATCAACAGATTGTATACAATCCTATGCTATCGCTCCGATGGATACAATCAACCAGCCAGACGAATCGGCGCCCTCTAACATTAGGACGTTCTCACTCAACGGAGCGTCTACCATGTCTCTTAACAGCCTGTTACAAAGCTTGCTCGCCGCCTACGCCTGTGGTGCCAGCGGTACCTTTGAAAGGCCTGCGCGCGAGGTTTGACCCCTGGAGGGTCGCCACCCAGCCGTTACTTCGGGGTCGAGCCCGTTCGCCAGAAACCATTGTTTCGTGTGCGGCGCCACGAACACGGGCAGAATACGCGCCGCTCAACCTCACCTTCGACCCCAGAGGATCGCCCATGGCCAAACCCAATTACTCCTTTGCCAAACGTCAGCGCGACCTGGCCAAAGAGCAGAAGAAAGAGGAAAAGCTGCAACGCAAGAAAGCCAGCGCCGATGAAGAGGCCGCGGCCTTGTTGACCCCAGAAGCGGAAAGCGAGGAAACCGAGGCGCAGGACCCGACACCGAACGCCTGATTGAACCAAGACCTGTAGGAGCCTGGCCTGCCAGCGATGGCGATGTTGGATTCGCCACCGCCATCGCTGGCAAGCCAACTCCTACAGTTAGTGTTGTCTCAGCTGGCGGACCGCCCAACCTCGCCCATCGGCATCACCGTTACCCGCACTTCCGGATCATGGCTGCCCCCTCCCAGGATCACCCCACGCAGCGGCGACACATCGGAAAAATCCCGGCCCCAGGCCAGGGTGATGTGCTCCAGGGCCGGCTGCACGTTGTTGGTCGGATCGAAATCGACCCAGCCCGACACCGGGCAGAACACCGACACCCAGGCATGCGAGGCATCGGCGCCGATCAGGCGCGGTTGGCCGGGTGGCGGCTGGGTCAGCAGGTAACCGCTGACATAACGCGCCGCCAGCCCCCGCGAGCGCAGGCAGGCGAGCATCAGGTGGGCGAAGTCCTGGCAGACCCCGCGCCGCCGCTCCAGCACCTCCACCAGCGGCGTGGCGACCTGGGTCGCTTCGGCATCGAAGGTGAACTCGCTGAAAATCTTCTCCATCAACGCCTGGACACCGACCAGCAAGGGGCGCCCGGCAGGGAAGCAGCTCTCGGAAAACTCGACGAAGCTTTTCTTCAAGTGCACATAGGGTGATTCGAAGCGATAACGGCAAGCTTCGAGAATCTGCGGATTCAACGCCTGGCCGCTGTAGGTCAGCGCGCTGCGGGTGTCATCCCAGGCCGTGGACAGGTTGAAATCCACCTCCGGTCGCGCCAGCACCTCCACATTCAGCCAGGCATTGACCAGCAGCTCGTCATGGGGGCGCTCGAACGCCAGCCGGGTCAGCGGATTGCCGAACACATCCCGCTCGTCGCGGCGACTGGTCGGTTCGGGGCTGATCTGCAACAACTGCTCGCTGCACACTTGCCAGGCACAGGGGCGCGGCCACAGGTGGGCGAGCTGCTGGGCCAGGGACACCGGGCTGTCGTAGTGGTAATGGGTATCGTGGAAAATCTGGTAGAGGGCACTCATCACACGGACACCGTCTGCTGGCTGATATCGTCGACATGGGCAAAATGCCGCAAGGCCAGGCGATCGGACACCTGGCCGCTGGCATCGGCGACTTCCTGCAACAGGTCGGCGAGACCGTCGAGGACGTCGCGCACACCGGTAGCGCCGAACAAGGCGCTTTCCAGGTTGCCAAGATCGAAACGCCCCAGACGCTCGACCAGCTGGTTCAGGCCCAACTCGCGCGGGACACCGAAGTCATCGTTCAAACGGCGCAAGGTGCGGTTCACCAGCTTCAGTTGGAACAACACGGCGTGGGGGTTCTGTTCGTCCAGCAACAACAGGTCGAGCACCGGGATCAGTTGCGGCACCGCCAGGTAGCGCGAGCGATAGGTGATGCTGCTGTTGCCCAGCTCCAGCAGCCACGCCAGCCCGGCCTGATCGAACACCGCGATGCCACGCAGGAAAGCCGCCAGGCTGCTGCTGAGGAATTGCAGTCGCTCGATGCGCCGACCGATCATCAGGAAGCGCCAGCCCTCGTCGCGGGTCATGTCGTCCAGGGCAAAGCCGGACAAGGCCGCCAGGGACATGACCAGGCGGTTGAGGAAATCCAGCAGTTCGCCGAAGTTCGGGTCTTCGCTTTCCAGGCTCAGGGCTTCACGCTGCAGCTCCACCAACGCCTGCCAGTTTTCCCGCGACAGCTTGCCGCGCACCTGGGACGCCGCCCACTGCAAGCGCTGCAGGTTGGCCCGCAGGCTGAATGGCCAGTCATCGCCAAGCAGGGCCGCCAGCAGGCGCTCGGGCAGCTCGCCATCCTCCGGCAGCAGCATCAGGCTTTCGCCGAGGTCGACCGCCGCCTGCAGGGCCTGGGGATCGTCGCCGTCGACATAACGGGCCAGCATGATCCGCAACAAGCGCGCACTGTCGTCGCAACGCTCGCAGTAGCGGCCGAACCAGAACAGGTTTTCCACCACCCGCGACGGCAGGTAGGGATCGCGCCGCACCAGGTCGCGAACCCCGAGGGAACGCTGGGCGCGCCATTGCTCACCGCTGGGCATGCGTTCGCTGAGTACCCAGGTATCCTTGCTGGCGCCGCCGCGCTGCATCGACACCACCTCGGCGTCGGCCTCGGCGGCCACCCGCGTCAGGCCACCGGGTAACACCCGGTAGCCGTCGGCGCTGGCCACGGCATACACGCGCATGCCGATGGCCCGGGGTTGCAGCCCACCCTCCTCGGCTTGCCAGACCGGCGCCTGGGACAACTGCGCCAGCTCCTGGGCGACATAGGCGTAGGGTCGTGCGCGCATGCGCTCGGCCAAGGCCTGGCGTTGTTCGTCATCGAGGTCTCGACCGAATACCGGGACAAAACTCTGCGACGGAAACGCCGGCTTGATCAACAGTTCAGGCAGTTTTTCCAGGGCCTGGGCCAGTACCGGCGGCTCGCCGCACCACCAGGTGGCGATGGACGGCAGGATCAGCTCCTCGCCAAACAGGTGCTGGTTGATCTTCGGCAGGAAACCCAGCAGGCCGGGAGACTCCAGCACGCCGCTGCCCAGGGCATTGGCCACCAGCACCCGGCCCTGGCGCACCGCCTCCAGCAGGCCGGGCACGCCCAGGGCCGAGTCGGTACGCAGCTCCAGTGGATCGCAGAAGTCGTCGTCGAGCCGGCGCATGATCGCGTGCACCCGCTGCAAGCCGCTCAGGGTCTTGAGGTAGACCGTGGCGTCGCGCACCGTCAGGTCGCCGCCTTCCACCAGTGGATAACCCAGTTGGCGCGCCAGGTAGAGGTGTTCGAAATAGCTTTCGTTGAAGCGGCCCGGAGTCAGCAACACCACCAGCGGCGCCTCGGCATCGCTCGGAGCCTGGCGCACCAGGGTTTCCTGCAGGGTCCGGAAGAACCCCGCCAGGTGATGCACCCGCTGGTCGCGGTACAGGTCGGGAAAGGCCCGCGACACGATGGTGCGGTTTTCCAGGGCGTAACCGGCCCCGGACGGCGCCTGGGTCCGGTCCGCCGTGACCCACCAGCGACCATCCGGCGTGCGCGCCAGATCCACGGCGAACAGGTGCAGGAAGGTCTCGGCGGGCGGTTGGATGCCCTGGCAGGGCCAGAGGAAATTGTTGTGGCCGAAGACCAGCTCGGCGGGCAGCAGGCCGTCGCGAATCAGGGTCTGCGGGCCATAGAGATCGGCCAACAGCGCATTCAGCAAGCGGGCCCGCTGGGCAATCCCCGCTGCCACCCGCTGCCATTCGTCAGCGGGGATGATATGCGGCAGCAGATCGAGCTCCCAGGGCCGGTCGGCGCCCTTGGGATCGGCGTAGACGTTGTAGGTCACGCCGTTTTCCTGGATCTGCCGGGCGAGCAGCGCCTGACGCTGGGCCAGTTGCACTGGCGTGCTGCGTTGCAACTGGTCGAACAGTGGCCGCCAATGGGCACGCACGGCGCCGCTGTCGTCCAGCAGTTCGTGATAGGTCCCCGCTGTCAGCGGGTAGCGGTCAAGCAGGTCGGGCATGGAAAGCTCGGCAGACGGCAAGGGAAATCAGGTTAACGCAGACAGATGACGCACGGATACGCGAAAACTCCGTGCGCCCTGTCATATTTATGGGTGTCGCAGGTCCAGCGTCATCGGCAGTTCGTCGTTGATCTTCAACGGCGGAATCGGCAGCGCGCCGGGGCTGTGGCCGAGGCGGAAGAACCGCGCCATGCGCCGGCTCTCCGCTTCGTTGGCATTCACCGGCAAGGTCTCGTAGTTGCGCCCGCCCGGGTGGGCTACGTGGTACTGGCAACCGCCGAGGGAGCGCTGCATCCAGGTGTCGAGCAGGTCGAACACCAGCGGCGCGTGGACCGGGATGGTCGGTTGCAGGCAGTTGGCCGGTTGCCAGGCGCGATAACGCACGCCGGCGACGAATTCGCCGACCCGTCCGGTGGCTTGCAGTGGGACCGCCACGCCATTGCAGGTCAGCAGGTAGCGTTGTGGCGCCAAGCCGGTCAGCTTGACCTGCAAGCGCTCCAGGGACGAATCCACGTAGCGCACCGTGCCGCCGACCGCGCCCTCCTCGCCCAGCACATGCCAGGGCTCGAGGGCCTGGCGCACTTCCAGCTCGATGCCGTTGACCGCGTAGTCGCCGACTTTCGGGAAGCGGAACTCCAGGTGCGCGGCGAACCATTCGGCGCGCAGGGGATAGCCGGCGGCGTTGAGGTCGACGATGACATCGGCGAAGTCCTGCTCGATAAAGTGCGGCAACAGGAAGCGGTCGTGCAGTTCGGTGCCCCAGCGCGCCAGCTTGGGCGGTGCATAGGGCTCGCGCCAGAACCGCGCCACCAGCGCCCGCAGCAGCAGTTGCTGGGTCAGGCTCATGCGCGCGTGGGGCGGCATTTCAAAGGCACGCAGCTCCAGCAGGCCCAGGCGCCCGGTGGCGCCGTCCGGCGAATACAGCTTGTCGATGCAGAACTCGGCGCGGTGGGTGTTGCCGGTGACGTCGATCAGCAGGTTGCGCAACAGGCGGTCGACCAACCAGGGCGGACATTCCTCACCTGGTTGCGGCATCTGCGCGAAGGCGATTTCCAGCTCGTACAGCGAGTCGTTGCGCGCCTCGTCCACCCGCGGTGCCTGGGAGGTCGGGCCGATAAACAGCCCGGAGAACAGGTAGGACAGCGACGGGTGGTTATGCCAATAGCTGATCAGGCTGCGCAGCAGGTCCGGACGGCGCAGGAACGGCGAGTCCGCCGGCGTCGCGCCGCCAAGGACGAAATGGTTGCCGCCGCCGGTGCCGGTATGGCGCCCGTCGATCATGAATTTCTCAGTGGTCAGGCGGGTCTGGCGCGCTTCTTCGTAGAGGAACTCGGTGCGCTGCACCAGTTCGTCCCAGGTGGAGGACGGCTGCACATTGACCTCGATCACGCCCGGATCCGGGGTGATCCGGAAATTCGCCAGGCGGGCGTCGTGCGGTGGCTCGTAGCCTTCCAGCAACACCGGGCAATGCAACTCCTCGGCGGTGGCCTCGATGGCACTGACCAGTTCCAGATAGTCTTCGACCCGTTCCAGCGGTGGCATGAACAGGTACAGGCGCCCGCCCCGTGCCTCGGCGCACAAGGCGGTGCGGGTCAGCCAGGCGGCGGATTCGTCGATCTGCGGCACCCGCTCTTCACTCACCGCAGGCTCGCCGTGAACCTTGAGCGCGTCGGTGTCCGGCAGTTCGGGCAAATCCTGGTTCGGATCGGTCGGGTGCACGAACGGATATTCCGCTGCCGTCACCCAAGGCTGGGACGCCAGTGGCAGGCGGTAACCCAGCGGCGAATCCCCCGGCACCAGCCGGCAGTGGTTGTCACGCAGGTACCAGCGCCCGCTCTGCCAGCGGTCATTGGCGGCGGTGCGGGCCAGCGGCAGCACTTGGCCGATGACCTTGTCCAGGCCCTGGGAGAACACCTTGCGCAGCCGGGCACGCTCCAGTTCGTCGCCCAGGCGCGGGTCTTTGGCACTGACGTTGATCGGCAACTGCCCCTCGCGCCAGAGGTAGTAGAAGTTGTCTTCGTAGGCAGGGAAGACAAAGCGTGTCGGCAGTTTCAGGCGCTCGGCGATACTCGCCAGAAAACGCCCGGCCATTTCGCCGTCGGCGCCATAATCTTCCTGCTCATCGGCGATCAGCGCGCTGTTGTGCCAGATCGGCACGCCGTCGCGGCGCCAGTAGCTATTGAGCGACCAGCGCGGTAATTGCTCGCCCGGATACCACTTGCCCTGGCCGAAATGCACCAGGCCTTGCGGGGCATAGCGCTTGCGCAGGCGCTGGAACAGTTCGGCGGACAGCCGACGCTTGTTCGGACCCAGGGCCGCGGTGTTCCACTCGGCAGCGTCCGGGTCGTCGATGGAGACGAAGGTCGGCTCGCCGCCCATGGTCAGGCGCACATCGCCTTCGAGCAGATCGGCGTCGATCTGCCGGCCCAAGGCCTGGATCGCCAGCCATTGTTCCTCGGTGTAGGGCTTGGTGACGCGCGGCGCCTCCCAGATCCGCTCCACCGACATTTCGTGGCTGAACTCGCACTCGCAAGGTTCCACCAAACCGCTGATCGGCGCCGCTGACGAGGGATCGGGGCTGCAGGCCAACGGAATATGCCCTTCCCCGGCGACCAGCCCGGAGGTGGCGTCCAGGCCGATCCAGCCGGCACCCGGCAGATAGACTTCGCACCAGGCATGCAGGTCGGTGAAGTCGACCTCGGTGCCGGACGGGCCGTCGAGGGCCTTCACGTCGGCGGTGAGCTGGATCAGGTAGCCGGAAACGAAACGTGCCGCCAGCCCCAGGTGGCGCAGCAACTGCACCAGCAGCCAGGCCGAGTCGCGGCAGGAGCCGGAGGCGTTGTCGAGGGTCTGCTCGGGCGTCTGCACGCCCGGCTCCATGCGGATCAGGTAGCCGATGTCTTCGCTCAGGCGCTGGTTGAGGGCCACCAGGAAATCCACGCTGGGTAGCGGCGTGCGATCGATGCCGTCCAGATAAGCCTTGAACTTGGGCGTCAGCGGCAGTTTTTCCAGGTAAGGCGACAGCTCGTGCTTTTCATCGGCGGCGTAGGTAAACGGGATCTTCTCGGCGTAGGGCTCGAGGAAAAAGTCGAACGGATTGAACACCGCCATCTCGGCGACCAGGTCGACCTCGATGCGCAGCTCCGCGGTTTTTTCCGGGAACACCAGCCGCGCCAGGTAGTTGCCCTGGGGGTCCTGTTGCCAGTTGATGAAATGCTGCTCGGGCTGGACCTTCAGCGCATAGGACAGAATCCGCGTGCGACTGTGGGCCGCCGGACGCAGGCGAACGATCTGCGGACCGAGCTCGACGGCGCGTTCATAGCGGTAATGCGTGACATGGTGCAATGCGACATGGATCGACACGGCGTGCCTCCTGCGAGCCTGGGCTTGAACCGACGCGCGCAAGACTTATGCCATTTGGGCAAGTCCCGCGTTGTCGGCGTGAGTCGTGCTCGCTCAGCTAAGCACAGCACCAGAATGGCGCCAGCTTGAGGGCGTAGTGCAGAGAGTCGCACAGAAAGTGGGCAAATGTTCGAGCGCCGTCATCAGCGCGATTTTCGCCGGGCTTTCAGGGCATTTTTCAGGGCTTCGCGCTGGTGACGAATGTCGACGAGCTTGCTGCGCATTTCGCGGTGGCGCTTGCTGTTGAGCAGCAGCAGCCCCAGTAGCGGAAACAGCACAGCCAGTGCATAAATGACTTTATGCGGGCGATTCTCGATGGTCGGCAATACGCCCAACAGGCACAAAACCAGCACCCCGACCAATCCCCACACCCACTGCGGCCTACCGCGCACCACCATGAAATTGCAGTGCACCACGACCAGTGTGACCGCCGCGCCCCCCAGTACCGACCAGGTCGCTTGCTCGCCAAGTGAAGCCCCGGCGAAATAGAACGCCGCCACCAGGGGAATAGCACAGGCCAATGAGAACAGCGCGGCGAAAATACCGCCGATAAAGGTCGGAAAATAACGCGCTAGAAAACGCGGCAGGCTCAGGTCGTCCATCACTCCTCCAACTCTTCATACAAACCGACGGCAATGGTTTTGACATTGCCCGACAAACTGCTGCCGGTCAGGCCAATCGCCGCCCCCAGGGAATCCTTGATCTGGGTAACGGTGGCGTGTTTCAGTTGGGTCGGAGTAAAGCGTTTGGGCAGCTCTCCAGCCAGTTGCTTGAGCTTGAGCATCTTCGGTGTCAGCCGCGGATCGTTGATGCTGAGCAACTCTTTGGTCAACTTCGACCTTTCCTGGCGCGTCAGTCCGCGCAGAATTTCACGCAGGCTTTTACCGGTCGTGGCCTTGGCCACCTTCACCAGCTTTATCGTGGTCAAGGTGGAAGCCCCCACGCCCAGCAGAGAGGCCGCGTCCAGGCCGATCGAGGCGTATTGATACCACTCTTCACTGTCCAGCTTATCGTTGAGCGAGGGGTTGACCACTTCCGCCACCGTTCGGATGCTCCCGGCGAAACACTGCACCGAACTGGCGGCCGCAGCGGTATAACCCAGGGCCACCACCACCGAACTTGCCCCAGCACTGAAGGGAACCGCAACCGAACCACTGAGCACCACAATCCAGCCCAATACCGCTCCGGTGCATGACAAGGTGGTATTGATCGCTTCTCCAACCAGCCGCGACTCACGGGGATTGTCCTGCACCTGCTGGGCGAACTGTCTGGGCGCAATGTACTTCTGCGCCTCGCGCAAAATGATGCGCTTGGGCTTGATGCTGCAGATCGGCTGGAATTCGCGAAGGGTGACGACGTTGAAGTCGGCGTCGATATAGACCACTCCGGCCCCGACGATGCCAGGGTCGGCGTCAATCGCCGCAAAGAGTTGCGGCAGGTTGATCTGGCTTTCGATGCGTTTGCGAGCGAGGAATTGCGAGGGGCTGGAATCCATGCCGATGCCAGGGAGCGGGTTGCTCATGCAGTGTTCATCCTTGAATCGAGCGCTGGGAAAGTCGCTGCACCTTAGCAAACGAACAAGGTCTCCGATAGAAACCAAAACGCCAGTATCAGGCCAGCGCCCGGCTTTCAACGAGGCGTTTGACACCAACCGGCAAGGCAGTCGACCTGAGCGCTGATGGGGTCAAATATCATCTGAACAATAGATATCTAACACCTTGGCAAGGCCCTGCCGCCCTTAGATGACGCTCTGACTATTTCTGGCCCTGACTGACGCAGGCAACGCCACTGAAGAGAGTGTCTCCATGACCGCAATCGCCCCTTCCCTGTAGTCGACTCACTTGGCGACTATCTGATGTCCAGTGACACCTGGTCCGACTACGACGCGCTGAACACCATCGAAAACCAATTGACCACCTTCCTCGCGCAACTCAACCCCGAGGAACAGAAACGCTACCTGGCACTGTGCCAGGAAGAACCACGGTTCAAGAAAAAGCTGGCCGAGTCGCTGCAAGGGTTCAAGGCCCATTTTGAACGCAGCGCCAAGCACGACCTGCGCGCGGCACTCCATGAGGAAACCGGCCAGTACATCGATCCGGAAAAATCCCGGCTGCATACGAAAACACTGAAAATCCCCCCGCGTACCGACGCCAAGGACCCGATCGAACTCATCTACAGAATCATCGAACAACAGCAAAAAACCAGGCCCCGAAGAGCCGTGGACCCGAACGCCCCGGTAGAGGAGGTCATCGCCATATCCCTGTGGCAGGCCAGCAAAGAAAACTTCTCTTTCACCGGGGCCACGGCCTCGTTTCCTTCGGGCTTCGATTTCCAAAGGCACAGCACCATCAGCGCCGTCTGCGAAGACCCTACGCAGAGCGTCTCCCTGAGCGTGGAGCGCTTTATCTCGATCGTTCGCTCCCTGGACCTGGGATCGCGCCTGAGACACCAACTGCATGAGCAAATGACCAGCCGGATCAACGACCAACTGAGCGCCTACCAGAAGGCCAGCCTGGAACTTGCCGTCCTGGAAGCCTTGCGCCGCCCGATGCTGTCCGGTGCCGATCAACCTTCGGTGACAAAATTCATGCAGGCCGTGGCTGACAAACAGGTCATGAGCGCAACGTTCTACAGCCTGGATTTTGGTCGCGATTACCTGCCCAATTTCGGCGACCTGCAATTACTGCCGCTGCCCTTCTACCTGATGCGTTTCGAGCGCGGAGCACCTCAAGGCGTATTCAGTTATTTCCCGGACCGCCCGGGTGGAGCCCTGCGCTACCACCCGACTTCCGCGCTGGCGCTCGAGGATCTGCGCGAGCAAATACGCAAGGATGCTGGCACGGGCCAGATCACCTGGCTCACACGCACCATGTCGTTGATGAATCAGGCCGACTTCTACGGGAAGCTCAAGGCCCCGAGCGTCGATGAAAGCGAACTGACCACGCCGGCCCGGTGGCTGTACAGGGCTTTTGGTGATACCGCACCACCGGCCCGGCGCATCAATCTGGTCCAGACCCCGCAGCCGGAACGCGAGCAAAGCAGTTCCGTGCTGGACACACTGATCAGGACCCAATCCCTGAGACTGTTCGCCGACATCAGCAATGTCGCCAGCACCCGACGCAGCCTGGACTGGCAGACGGTGATCGACACCCTTCAATGGATGGCCAGCGAGACACTGGAGCTGCTCCTACTACCCTTGCCTGGCGGAGTGCTGGGCCTCAACCACCTCATGATCAGCGCCAGCCTCGGCACCCTGGCCTACCAGACCCTAGTGGCCGGCACCGAACTGGCCAGCGGCAGAAAAATGGAATTCGTGCAGGCCATCAGCGATGTGGCGGAGCTGATCATCACCGCTCGCATCCAGACGATCGGCGCGCGCCTTTCGGCCCGGCGCACCCGCACACTGATCGAGTCCCTGGGCAGGCCCCGCAAAGTGCCAAAGGCGACCGGCGATACCCTCTGGTTGAGCGACTTGCGACCTTACACGCCACTCGCCCAGACCACCGTCGACGGGCTGGCGGTTGATGCCCAGGGCTTGTTCAAAAAAGACGGCAGGCTCTATGTCCAGGTCGAGCTCGACACCGAGACCCGAGTCGGCGAGGTCATACTGGACAACGACGGCGGGCGTTATCACCTGATGCACCCGGATGCCGATCGCTACAGACCCGCCATGGTATTCGACCCCATTACCCGGTTCTGGAAGCTGGCACCGATCGATATCGGCACACTCTCCGATACACAGTTGCTGCAGAAAATGCTGCGCCCCGATCTACCGTCCCTCAATGAGCAGGAGCTGGGTCGGCTGATGAAACTGTCAGGCCTTTCCCGGTCGAAACTGGAGAAAATCTGGCAGGGCGACGAAGCAGCCCCCTGGGAAGCGAACCAGGCCGTTGGCGAGTTGCAGGTGCGCAAGGGCCTGGATCAGTTGCAAAAGGCCCTCGATACCCCCAATGCCGAACTGGCGCCCTATGCCGACAAGGCCTTGCCCGCCCTTCTCACCCGGCAGCTGCAGGCGCCACTGCAGATCGAGACCCGCGAGTCGGGCACGCTCAGCCGCTACGCCGACTTGCAACGCCCGGGCGTCGCGCCGAAACCGACGATCATGCTGGTCGAAGTCCAACCGGGGCGCTACCGGCCCGCCTATGACCCGAAATCAGGCGAAACGAGTGCGCTGCTGGAAACAACCCTGAAGGCCCATGAGCACCTCAATCAGCGCAGTTGGGCGAGCGAGATGGCGGGAGCGGCGACCGAACAAACCTTCGAGCAGCGCCTGGCACACTTGCGCCAGGCCCTCGCCAGGGATCTCAAGGATCACCAGCACGCCCTGTACCTGGCCCTGCTCGACACCCAGGCGCGCTCACAACTCAAGCCGAGCCACCAGGCCTATGCCTTTGCTCCCGTCAGTCAACCCGGCCAGCCGCTCAAGCCCGCCGTCAGCGTACTGCGGGAACGCTTTCCAGGGTTGAGCCAAGCGGCGGCAATCGACCTCGTGGACACCTATTCGTCGCTCCACGCCATCGCCCTGGATAGCCGACTCGAACCCTCGGTACTGACGGTGGTTCAGGTGTCACAACAGCAGAGCCGTATCATCAGTGCACTGGCCAGTTGGGCAGACAGGGCCGAGCGCGGCCTTGGCGAAGACAGCGAAGCCTTGTTCTGCCAGCTGTTGTGCACCCAGCCACGCTGGCCCGGCAACCTGAAGATCCTCATCGCCTCGGGAATCGACGGCAGTGGCCGACCGATCATCTCGGCAATGCCCTCGCGCATCTACGGGCCCGAGGATGCCACGACCACCCTCAGGTTGTTCAGAAACGGCGAGCGTTATATGGGCATCGATGCCACCGGCGGCGTGATCTACGTACCCTCGACCGAACACAGCCTGGCCGGCAGCCTGCTGCGTTCACTGAATGATGCCCAGCGTGATGCCCTGGGCTATCGACTCGACGAGCAGCAGCGCTTGGTCGACGATCTGCTCCGACTCGCCCAGGACCATCGCGAAGACCTCAAGGACCTGCTCCCGGTTTCCGACCAGTACCTGCTCACGCCTGGCCGACTCGCGCATTTTCGTCAGGAAAAGCACCTGCCCATCACCGACGACGAGCAATCACTGTACAACTTTGCCGGCAAGCGCTATGCGACCATCGATGGTGGCGCCTATCAGGTCATGGATGATCGCGATGCCTCCTGGCCGGGTCACAAGGTCTATCGAATCGTCAAACCGGGTGATCCGGTGGCCACGGACCCCGAGAATCGCTATGTCGCGACACGCCTCGGCAGAAGCGAGCCGATTACTCGTCGCGCGGACGGCCAATGGGTCGGGATTGTCGTAGGCTTGGCCGGAGGCATGCCGCGCAAGATGGGTCGGCTGGAAGCGATCAAGCAGCAGGACACCGAGCTTGTCCGCGAGCTGGAAACCCACCACCGCGCGCTGCAAGCCTCCCAGGAGCGGCTACCCTCACTGCTCGACACCATCAGCCGGGCGACCGACGACAATGCCCGCAGGGCGGCCAGGATCGCCCATGAGGTTTACCTGCGCACCCATCTCAATCTGCTTGAGCAACAGATCAAACGCTACGAGACCCACCAGCAACTCTGGATCAAGAAACAGGCGGACGATCTCTACCGCAACGAGCTGCAGGATATGCGCTTCAGCCAGGTGGATTACTACTCCAGGCTGTACATGGCCGAGGACGACAACTTTATTGCGCTGGTCGGCCCATCCATGCCGAACCCATTGCCCAACCCCCGGCAGTTCCGCGACTTCAACAGAAAGATGCTGGCAAGCCTCGCGAAGCGAACGCCCATCCTGGCACAACGGCAGGCCGCGATTGCCAGTCTCCTCGAACTGGCCCCGGGCAGGCAGACCGAACAAAGGATCGAACAGTTGAGCCAAGGCACGCCCATCACGCCCCGGGCCATCGACATGGGCAGGCTGGTCACCCTCAGCAATCTGTTTTCGGTCGGCGACCCGCTCGATCTGAACGCGCCGCTCACTCTCCACTTCGACGCGACCCAGGAAATGACACATTTCAGGGAAGTCTACGTGACGCTGGAGCAGATCAAGCTGATCTCCGAGAACAGACAGATCGCCGTACTCGATAACCTGCTGGAACAAATCTTGGTGATACGGGAACGCTTCGAAGCGATGAGCTACTACCCCGCCGCCGCCACAGAAACCGCTCATCAAAAGGCGATCATCGACATCCTCCGCGGTTTCGACGACGCCATCGGCGCCGAGCTGGAACAACGCTATGCGCAGGCCAGCAGCAATGAAGCGCTGTCCACCAGCCTCGACGTCATCGACCTGGACTTCCTGCCTGCCCAACCCTCACCCAGCCATTCCCCGGCGCCGAGAAAGCGCCTGATCAAAGTCCGGCGGGGCGGCGAAGATCACCTCAAGCTCGGCCAGGAGCGCATCACCGACAATGGGGAAACCCTGGTCGATATCATCGAAGAGCATAAGCCGGGCGTCCCCTTCCAGACCTATCGCCAGGTCAACGGCCAATGGCGCGGAACCCGGGATCCAGTCCCCTCGCCACCCGCCGAACAACCCAGCAAATTACTCGCCACCCGACTCAATGAGGCCAATCATCTCATGGGGCAAGTGGCAACCTATCTGGCCAACGCCCATCGAGATGAACAGGCCAGGCAGAACCCGAGCAACATCGTCGAGTACCTTGGAGCCAGGGCCGAGCGACTGGACCTGCACGCCACGGATCTCGGCGCCTTGTCGGCCGCCGAGGAGCCACGGGCGCAAACCCTGGCCGCCAGCCTCAGGCAAGCCGGCCAAGGCCTGCGCACCGAAGGCGAGAACATCAGGCTCAGGATATACAAAGACCCGAATGTACTCAGCGTGCAGCGCCTGCTCTATCTGATCGACAAGGATCAGATCGACGTCAGCAAAGTACAAGACCGGGCCGAACGCGGCAAAGGCGCAAGAAAGAACTATCTCGATGTCTATTCAATACGCGACAAGGTCACCCAGAAGGAACTCTGGCATGCGCATTTTCACTACGCCCGCAAGGATGCCGCGCCGCAGAACTTCGAACTCAAGGGCGGGCACCTGAAAACCCTGGCGCAAAGCAGCCTGGGCGTAGAAAGCCAGATTCGCCAGCAACAGCAGGGCCTACCCCATATGCCCATCTGGCGCGAAGCCTTCGACGGGCGCACGGCACAACAGCTGTTTGATCGGGTTGCCTGAGTCGGTGACGACCCCGTCGGCCCCGCGTGATTTCAGCGCGGCACCACCGGCTTGCGCGCTGGCTTCTTGCCTTTGCCCTTGGCCGCGTCGGCACGCTCCTTGGCGGCCTGCTTGTTGCGGGCGAACGCAGCGGCCTTGGCCTGCTCGCGTTTGTCCCAGGCATTGCCGCCATCGCTGCCACGCGGCGGCAGGCCGGTGTGCTGGGTGAGGATCTTGGTCGTCGAGTCCTTGCCCACCTTGTGGCTGCCGGCCGGCGTCGAGTTCTTCCGGCGGGCGCTCTGGTAGCTGTCGGTCGCCGGCTGGTGCAGCGGGATCAACTGGTCCTTGCCCGGCCCGATCAGGTCACCACGGCCCATGCGCAGCAAGGCCTCACGCAGCATCGGCCAACCCTTCGGATCGTGGTAGCGCAGGAACGCCTTGTGCAACCGGCGCTGTTCCTCGCTCTTGACGATGGTCACCCCGTCACTCTTGTAGGTGACCTTGCGCAGCGGGTTCTTGCCCGAGTGGTACATGGCCGTGGCGCTGGCCATCGGCGACGGATAGAACGCCTGCACCTGGTCGGCACGGAAGCCGTTGCCCTTGAGCCACAGCGCCAGGTTCATCATGTCTTCGTCGGTGGTGCCCGGGTGCGCGGCAATGAAGTACGGAATCAGGTACTGCTCTTTCCCGGCTTCCTTGGAGTACTTCTCGAACATCCGCTTGAACCGGTCATAGGTGCCGATGCCCGGTTTCATCATCTGGTTGAGCGGACCTTCCTCGGTATGCTCCGGGGCGATCTTCAGGTAACCGCCGACGTGGTGGGTCACCAGCTCCTTGACGTACTCCGGCGACTCGACCGCCAGGTCGTAGCGCAAGCCGGAAGCAATCAGGATCTTCTTCACGCCAGGCAAGGCGCGGGCACTGCGATAAAGCTGGATCAGCGACGAGTGGTCGGTGTTCAGGTTCGGGCAGATACCCGGGAACACGCACGACGGCTTGCGGCACGCGGATTCGATTTCCGGGCTCTTGCAGGCGATGCGGTACATGTTCGCGGTCGGACCGCCAAGGTCGGAAATCACCCCGGTAAAGCCCGGCACCTTGTCACGGATCTCTTCGATCTCGCGAATGATCGACTCTTCGGAACGGTTCTGGATGATCCGCCCTTCGTGCTCGGTGATCGAGCAGAACGTACAGCCACCGAAGCAGCCGCGCATGATGTTCACCGAGAAACGGATCATGTCGTAGGCCGGGATCTTCTCCTTGCCATACGCCGGGTGCGGGATGCGCTGATAAGGCATGCCGAACACGTAGTCCATTTCCTCAGTGGTCATCGGAATGGGCGGCGGGTTGAACCAGACGTCGACTTCGCCATGCTTCTGCACCAGCGCACGGGCGTTGCCCGGGTTGGTTTCCAGGTGCAGCACGCGGTTGGCGTGGGCGTAGAGCACCGCGTCGTTGCGGACTTTTTCCACCGACGGCAGGCGAATCACGGTCTTGTCGCGGGTCATGCGCGGGCTGGCCAGGATCTGCACGACCTTGGCTTCCTGCGGATCCTCGACCGGCCCCTTTTCCTGCTCAATGGCGCAAGCAGCGGTGTCCTGGGTGTTCACGTACGGGTTGATGATCTTGTCGATCTTGCCCGGCCGGTCGATGCGCGTGGAGTCGACTTCGTACCAGCCTTCAGGCGTGTCGCGACGAATGAACGCGGTGCCGCGTACATCGGTGATGTCTTCGATCTTGTGCCCGTAGGACAGGCGCTGGGCGACTTCGACAATCGCCCGCTCGGCGTTGCCGTAGAGCAGGATGTCGGCGCTGGCGTCGATCAGGATCGAGTTGCGCACGCGGTCCTGCCAGTAGTCGTAGTGGGCGATCCGGCGCAGCGAAGCCTCGATGCCGCCGAGCACGATCGGCACATGCTTGTAGGCTTCCTTGCAGCGCTGGCTGTAGACCAGGCTGGCGCGATCCGGGCGCTTGCCGGCCAGGCCACCCGGCGTGTAGGCGTCGTCGGAGCGGATTTTCTTGTCGGCGGTGTAGCGGTTGATCATCGAGTCCATGTTGCCGGCCGCGACACCGAAGAACAGGTTCGGCTCGCCAAGCTTCATGAAGTCGTCCTTGGACTGCCAGTTCGGCTGGGCAATGATCCCGACGCGAAAGCCCTGGGACTCCAGCAGCCGGCCGATGATCGCCATGCCGAAGGACGGATGGTCGACGTAGGCATCGCCGGTGACGATGATGATGTCGCAGGAATCCCAGCCAAGCTGATCCATCTCTTCCCGGCTCATGGGCAGGAAGGGCGCTGGCCCGAAACATTCGGCCCAGTACTTGGGATAGTCAAATAACGGCTTGGCTGCTTGCATGGCGATGACCGGTGTCGAGATGAAATTTCGCGGGCGCGGAATATAGCACAAAAAATGACCAAATCCGACGACTACAGTCGGAAATCGCTGGCGTGTTACTCGTCGTCGAAGTTGTAACTGCCCGGCGCCAGGTTCTCGAAACGCGTGTACTTACCGATAAAGGCCAGGCGGATAAAGCCGATCGGACCGTTCCGCTGCTTGCCAATGATGATTTCGGCGATGCCCTTGTGCTCGGTTTCCGGGTGATAGACCTCATCACGGTAGACGAACATGATCACGTCGGCGTCCTGCTCGATCGCTCCGGATTCCCGCAAGTCGGAGTTCACCGGGCGCTTGTTCGGACGCTGTTCCAGGGAACGGTTGAGCTGGGACAGCGCCACCACCGGGCAGTTGAACTCTTTCGCCAGGGCCTTGAGGGAACGGGAAATCTCGGAAATCTCGTTGGTCCGGTTGTCACCACTGGAGCCAGGGATCTGCATCAACTGCAGGTAGTCGATCATGATCAGGGCGACGTCACCATGCTCACGAACCAGACGTCGGGTCCGCGCACGCATTTCCGACGGGCTGATACCCGCCGTATCGTCGATGAACAGCTT
>JACXTT010002598.1_pt1 | contig 28485 bp, 20 predicted proteins | sample 9270951 | NCBI WGS metagenome assembly JACXTT01 (sample SAMN15532306, study PRJNA645909) | rock metagenome | isolation source: weathered quartz diorite | place: Puerto Rico | collected 2017-06-21 | reverse complement strand
GCGTATCTCCTTAGGTTAATGAGTTTTGGCGAACTATTTTTCCTAAGGTACGGATACGCCGCTTTTATTTCTACCCGCAGGTAGCAATCAAATATTTACACACCTTTTGAAGATAACTCTGGACCCTACACAGCGCTGTCAATATCACCAGGGAAGCACTGCAAAGAGGCTTGCTATCTGAGAATTGTAAATCTGCGAACCAGGAATCCGTTCTCTGTTGACAGTCTGTAATAATAAACTCCACTTGGAAGATCTCCTGATTCAAAAACAGCTGTGTGACCACCAGGCACCTGGAAACCTGAGGAGAGCAATTGAATGGACTGACCAAGCTGATTAAAGATTTCCAATTTCATAAGCGAAGCATGGGGCAAATAATACCTTATGGTCGTGTTCGGATTGAAAGGATTCGGATAATTCTGGCACAACGAGAACCCCAACGGTAAAGAATTGTCAGGCGCCTTTCCTACGTCAGTTATAACTTCCCCAAGTATTCCATTCTTGCTCACCTGCTGCGCACGAATAGTGAAGTCAGTTTCTCGCCATCCTGCCATTATACAACCCCCTCGCCCGTCAGGAGTAGTTTTTAGGTCAGCAATGGAAATGATCAGCAATGCAACATCACTATCTCCCCACAACCTCTGACCGAGAGGGTTGATCATCTGGCCGAAAACTCCGCCCGGATCTCTGCTGTCGAAGAATAGATGTATCGTGTTTGACGTCAGGCTCTCTACCAACCATTTACCTCCTATTTTCCGTTTCTCTGGCACGATGCTCACCGCCAAGCCCCCGGATTCGAATACGGGAGTACCGTCAGGTCGGATACTCTGTGTATACGTATTGAGGCTATCAGATCCGGTTTGCTTATACCAATCGACAATCGTCGTTCCATCAGAATTCATTCTCAGATCTACGTAAGGGGGATTGGTGATACCGCTCTGAACGGAATCAGCGACCAGGATTCCCGACGGCCCCCAGACGGCCGTGCCGTCCGAATCCAATCGTTGACAGGTTATACTCCAATATGGAACGCCGTTGTTATAACTGATATACTGTGTCCCTCCGAAAATGATTCCGTCTGATCGATCGCTCACCATTAATGAGTTGCTCACGGGAACGAATATACCTGAATCGTTCCATAGTTTTTGACCAGTGCTATTGACCCTCTGGAATGTTCCATAATTCCAGGATACTATCGCACCTCCTCGTGAATCCCGAACGAGCAAGAGGAACTCGCTGAAATCCTTTGCCACAACAATGCCAGAGTCTCCCCATAGCCTCGACCCTGAGCTATCTACTCGCTGCATCCTGACAGTGTTATTTCCTTCACCCCATGCTACAATACATCCATTCATCCCATCACTGACCAATTCTTGTGAATATTGGAAATCTTCCGTCAATCCTACTCTCACACCTTTTACTCCCCACAATACACTTCCGGTACTGTCTACTCGCTGTAGCCGTACCCGTTCAGTGCCGTCCATGAAGTTTGAGTCAACGTAATCGTCACTGTATGAGATGATCACGCCGTTGCTGCCATCCTCTATTATCTTCGATCTCCATTGCTCATCGAAGGCACCCTGAATCGTCTGATAGGAGCGCCACGGTTTGTAACCGAAGCGATCAAGACGGTCCAGTATGAGGTGACGTGGATAACCAGTATTTTCCTCGTAGGTAATATAGCATCCGCCATTTCCATCACTGCAAAGGTTTGAATTCAGTCCGTACCCAACAATAAGCGGCTGGGTCGGATCAGCTGACCATTGCGTAAAGACAATCTCGGGAGAGACCAACAGCAAAAAGAATGGGAGACGGATCATGTAATTCTCATTTCAATAATAGAGAAGAAATGACGCGCGATGGTGAAGAGCACTCGAATTCTGAATCTTAGAATCGAAGGAGGAGGAATGAGCCGACGGCTCAGGAGCAAGCGATCGGAGGGTAAGTAATTGGACCTAAGGTAAACCGACATTTCTCCTCCACCTCGTCGGAAGTCAAAGGATAAATGACAGGGGTGATGCAGGAATCTAAAAAACAAATGTCGCTATGTCAACATGTGATAACTCTCATCCTTGCCGGGAAACGGGGAAAGTACTACCTTGGATGATTCAGCCGACGGCGCTGATCAACCGGCGCCGGATGCGTCCGAATAAAAGAGCCCAGCGCTTAGAGACCCGTGAACAACACCGACATTCTTTCGATTCTCGTGGGATCGGCCCTCATCCTGGCCGGAAGAAAACTCTTCTGGCTTGCGGTCGGGCTGATAGGATTTTTTGGGGGGATGTACCTGACCAGGCTTTTTCTCGATCCGGGGACTCACATGCTTCTCTTCATTGCAATCGGTGTGGGGGTCCTCTCAGTGTTCCTCGCCATAGCGGTTCAAAAAATCGCCGTTGGGATGGCGGGCTTCATCGCGGGCGGTTACGGCATGATTTTAATATTAAAACATCTAGGGTTCCACCTTGGGAACGGGGGGTGGGTTCTGGTCCTTGTGGCGGGAATTGCGGGGCTGATCGTTGCGGTCCGAATAATCGAGTGGGCTCTGATCGTGCTTTCTGCCTTATCGGGATCATACATCGTCGTCACAGCTCTGGGTTATGAGCCAAGCAAGGGCATTCTCATATTTCTCGCCCTTTGCATCATAGGATTTGTCATACAGGGTAGAGGGATGAGGAAGGCCAAATCCGAGGGGCGTTCGTCCGGTAAACAACAAAACGCATCACCCTAGTCGAAGGTGCTATCCGGGTGGAGGACCGGCTCGCAGTCGCCGATAACTCACCTCCGTGAAAAAACCGGGAAAATCGGAGAACTCATGATCGCCGTCACCGTGCAACGGCCGCGGGAACCTTAGGTTTCTATAGAACAAGCAGATTGCAGATCATGACGATCGCCGACATATTTTTCTGGAGTTTCATCCTCCTGACGGTGGTCCTCTCGTCATTTGCCGGATACAAAATCTGGTGCAAGGTAAGCTCGAGGTATTCAGCGCACGAGAACGACCCCTACCGTTACCTCTGATCCTGACAAATCAGAGTCTCGGATTCTTACAGAACCACTGACGGAATAATCCCCCCTCTTTTCCGGAGACCGCCCCGTCTCATTGCCGAATTCCGTGCTCTCCCAAGCCGTCCTGCAGGCAAGCCTATTTACGGAGGATATCAATCAAAGCATCGACAGCCCGCGGGTCGTCGGATTGACCGAGCCAGTAGATCGCCTGCTTTCGCACAGAGGGGTTCTTGTGGGATCGGGCGATCTTGGCCACCTCTGCGACGCCCTCATTGCCTGAAGCCTGGGTAAGGGCAAAAAAAGCGCTCTTCTCGATATCAGCATCCTCATCGTCAGTCAGATTCTTGAGAGTCTCGACGGCCTTGAGGGATGCCTTCTGACCCAGCCAGAAAATGGCCTCCTTCCGCGTTGAACGATCATCCTGCGAATGCGCCACACTGATAAGAGCATCTGTAGCGGCATCGGACCGGAGTTGACTCAGCGCAAAGATTGATTTTTTTCGAACCTCTGCAGATCGGTCGGACAAAGCAGAACTTTTCAGCAACTCAACCACCCCCGGCCGCGAGGAAGACTGGCCGATCCAGAAGGCCGCCTCGCCCCGTATGGATGGTGAATCGTCGCCGGACAGCACTTTTTGAAGAAAGGCGAATGAAGAGGGAGAGTCATGAAGGCCGACGGCCTCGAGAACACCCTTCTTTAATTTTGAAGACTCAGACCCAGAATAAATGGTGGAAAGAAGCGACACGCTCTCGTTGACCTCGGACCCTTCAAGCCACAAAAGGGGGGCTTCGTCAAGGTTACACTGGGGAAAGAGATTCGTTGTGCGGACGTGGTCCGCGCCATCGCGGGAAAAATGCACAAGGATGGCGATCTCTCTCCTATACGTTCCGCCGTGAGAGTCCTCTTCGCTGGAGGAGGGGCCTACGGTCTGTGCGTCCGGATTGGCTTCCCAGGGTCGGATCTCATTGAAAGTTTTCCCCGCAATCAGCTCGGCCAGGGAGGGCCTGTTACGGAGCCGGTCGGAGTAATACGACCCGATCATGGAATTCCTCTCCATTTCCCGCTGAAACGAGTAGCCGACCCAGTAACCGTCGAGTTTACGTGACGACGCCTCCTGGCGAGCCCATTGCCAGCGGGCATCGAGAGATTTCGTCGCATCGGGGCACCGGATAACCTGCACGTCCAACCCCGGCGCGGGGGAGAGTAAAAGCACACAGAACAATGAGCCAATAGTCACGGCAAAACTCCTTCTATTTCTTGCCTTCGAGAATTTCAAGAAGCGCTGCTTTCGCCTTATCCGTCCCGATCTGGCCCAGCGCATTCACTGCAGCGTTCTTCACATGCTTGTTCGCCCCTCTGAGAGCTAAATTCTTCAGGAACGGGACCGCCTCATCGCTCTGCGTATTCCCAAGTGCGTTCACGGCGGCCGATTGCACATCCGGTTCAGAGCTTTCCGTTGCAATAGCGGCAAGGGCTTTCACGGAAGCCGGCGTGCCCTGATTGGCGAGCTGGTAGACGGCTTGCTTCCTCACCTCCGCCAATTTGGCGTGGCGCATGATATCGAGCAGGAGTTCGGATTTCCGGGAATCGTCAAGATTGCTGAGCGCGTAGAGCGCTGGCTTGGCAACACTCTCATCAGCCTCCGTCGTTGCGGTAGCGGCAAGAAAATCCGCCGCCCCCTTCCCGCCTAGATTTCCGATGCTGTAGATGGCTGCTTCCCGTGTCTTCGGGTCGGGTCCCTTTTGCACAATCTCTCTTAAAGTGGCGAATGCATCGGGGTGACCGCTATTGCCGATTGCGTATGCCGCCTGAATCCGGACCTTCGCATCCCGGTGAGTGAGCGCGGCGTCTTTCAGGATCCCGAGGGCCCCACTGTCGCCCCGATTCCCGAGCGTATGAAGGGCACTCTCACGGACCGAAGCGGCAACCGCTTCCGTCATGATCCGTTTCAATTCCGCGGAGATCATCTTGCCGGTGATATTGCCGAGGGCATACGTGGCTGATTTCGCCAGTTCCTCGTTCACCTCGGTCCGGGCAATTTCGCTCAGAATACTGACCACGGAATCGGTGCCCTGGTTGCCGAGCGTATAGAGAGCGGCCTTGCGGACTTCGACGTCGATATTTGCGTGCAAAATATCCGAAAGAGACTTAATCACCCCCCGTCCGCCGGAGTTGCCGAGCGCATAGACGGCATCCTTGCGGATCTTCGTGCTATGATCCTTCATTGCGATCTCGCCCAATTTCTGACGGGCCTCCGGGGTATCGAAATTGCCGAGAAGATAGACCACCTTGCTCCGGATCTTCTCACTGGGCGAGCGGTCGTAGAACGAGGCGATTGCCTCGTAGGCTTTTTCATTTCCCATATTCCCGAGAGCGTAGAGCGCCTGGAGCTTCAGATCGTCGTCGTCACCCTTCTCCATGCCTTCCACGCGCGTTTTATACTCGGGTTTCCCCTCCTTTGCAAGCTGGTAGGCAAGATTCACCAGATTCGTCCGCGCGTCGTCGGCCCACTTGCTTGAGGGGTGGTCCCGGATAAAATCTTCAAAGCAACGGAACACTGACTCCTTATCCTCCCCCAATTTTTCCCTGGTATAGCAGATCCAGTATCGGGCGGCGGAGGCGGAGCTGCTCTTGGGGAAATCCTTCAAAAACTCACCGAGCGTTTTCTGAGCCTCGGCCCACTTCTCGTCGAGAATATAGCCGTAGGCCTTCTCGTACGCCTTGGCATCCTGCGAAAGAGCGGAGTTCCCGGCGATGACAAAAAGCCCGGCAAAGATGAGTGTTATGATTGATCGTGGCATGTATTACTCCTTAAAGAGCGGATTTTGGATTCTTCTTCCGATGCGCGGCTGCGCGCATCTCTTCGATGTTAATCTTGAGCAAAATTGATTTTTGGTCGACTCCCTGCCTCACCAATTCTACCGCCGGGGTGCCGGGGGCGACGCTCACATTTGCCAGTTCAAGCAGAATAACCTCCAGATCGAGAATCAGCTGGCGGAGACGCTGTTGGTCCGGCTCATTGAGGGCGGCCTTCAGGAAATACGATTTTTGAAGAAGCTCGCGGGAGGCTTTTTGCTGGTGAACGAGGGCTGCAGAACCGTCTTCCGAATTCACCACACCGAGCAGAATGTTCTTCGACCGCTCGATATAGGCGAGCGCCTGATCGCTCAAAGAATCGGAGACCTCGGCGGAGGCCTTTTCTTGCGGTTCTGGCGCCACTTTCGTGAGCGACAATCGACCGATATAGATGCCAATACCGAGCACAAGAACCGCGGCGATACCGTAGGCCCATGCCGGATTCAGCGAAAATCTTTGCCGGAACGGCAGAATCGTCCGGACCGGCCGTTTGATTTCATTCTCGATATGCGGCCAAAGATTTTTCAGGAAACCCTCATCCGGTGCCGGCCGGGATCGGAGATTCATAAGATCGAGAGTCTGGCGGATCGATCGGAGCTGAGCAGAACAAGTCTGGCAGGAGGCCACATGTTCGTCAAAATCCTTTTGAGACTCGGACGACAGTTCATTGTAGACTGAATCGATCATCAAGGCTTTACACTGTTCGCATGTCATGGCTGGTTCTCCAATCCAAGATCTTTTCTATAAAACGCTAATTCCCTTTGAAGCCGTTGAATCGCCCGGAAGAGGTGTGATTTCACCGTCCCTTCGGCGAGCTCGAGAATCGATGCGATTTGCTTCAGCGGAAGATCATGATAGTGCCGGAGGACGAAGACGGACCGTTCCTGTGGGGGAAGGAGTTTTAGGGCGTTGTCGACATGTTGTTGAATCATGCGTGAATCGGCGCTCTGGTCGGGCGAGACTCCGGAGCCCGCCGGGTGATCATCTGGATCGTCATTGAATTCCACGGCATTCCTCACCTTCGACCTCCGATGGTCGAGACAGGTATTTACGGTTATCCGGTAGATCCATGTGCTCCATTTTGCGTTCCCTTTGAAAGAACTGAGGGACCGGAAGGCCTTCACGAAAACCTCCTGTGACATATCTTCCGCATCGTGGCGGTTGCCGGTCAGGTCGAAGGCAAGGTGGAACACATTCATCTTGGACCGTTCGACCAGTTCCCGGAAGGCATCTGCCTCGCCATCCTGAGCACGGCTGATCAGCAGCTGCTCATCTGTCACAGAGATCCCTTCATCAAACAATAAGACGAGAATTTAAGGCAGGAAGTTTACGCGAATATGGGCCCATTTCGGGGAAGAAGCAAAAAGACCGTTCCGAGGTTGGACCTCATGTCATGATGTCGGGCCCGGTTTCAGGATCACCCCTTGATTCTTATGGCCATTCATCCTCACGATGGCGGGCTTGTTGAATCGCAGGTGTCGCGCGTACGATTTCTGTTCGACGGGAGTCTGATTCCGGAGCCAGTCCCAGTCGAGGAATCCCTCGTTTCGCATCGTATCAACCGTGAAATATCCCACCTTGAAAGCAGTCAGGTTCTGGAAAAAATGCGAGCCCTGCGAGGGGGCGATGCTAAATCCGGCAAACCCGGACTCGACGATAGCTTTCGCCCCGGAAATCTGGTCCCATCGAACCGGGATCCCCAGCCACGGATCGAGCGTACCCCACCGGCCGACTCCGATTAGGATATAGGGTCTTTCCTCGGCGGCGAGCTGGGAATTGAACTGGCCGACCTCCGCTGCCACCTCCACACTCTTGGCCCTGTCGAATCGCTGCCCGTCGACATAGATAATATCGCAAACATCGTCGATTATCCCGTTCCCTAGTACTTGCGGGCTTTCACAAAAAATCTGCTCACGTGAGATATCTTCCGCAGTAAAACCTTCGATCTCCTGACTAACCGCGAGGGGTCTCATCTGCAGAACCCCGAACTCGCGTGTCGGGGCGGGGGGAACATTGACGGCAAATTCAAGCTCGACGGGAGACCCCATCCCCCCGCTTCCGATTTCGAGGAGGAGCGTAAGAACCTCCGGAAGCTGGAGAACTTTACCCTTGAGAATCGGGGCGAAAGTAACGAGCCTCATCCCGGTACGGGAGATGCCATCGTAGACCGCGTCGTTCTCCGGAGAAAAAGTCGAGCCCAGGAGGGAAAGGGTCCCATCCTCCTCAGCGGTTTTCAGGTCAAAAGTTCTGGTCGAGGTGTCGTACGTCGAGGAGGCGACATAGGCGGCCGAAAGATCGAGTGCAAAGAACTCGTGTTGGTTATTCGCCAGGGTATCCTGAATTGAGGACAGCTGGCTGGCGTGCCCGGGGAATTTCGGACAGAACCTTACCGAAGGACCCCCGTCGACGACCATCTTTCCGAGGCCGAGCGCAACGGCGGCGACACCGTCCGAAGGTTTTTGTGGGGGCGAGGGATAAAAATTGTGAGATTTCGCGACGCCGGCGAAATCCGGGTAGAACCGGGTGTGATGGCGTGAGCCGACCATCTTTTGGATGATCACCGCCATCTTCTCTTCTTCCAGACGGTAGGAGGTCGCCCTGATATAATTCTTCGCCTTCTGGTAAAAAGTCGACGCGTAAACGCGCTTAATCGTATCGATCAGCTGCCCTAGACGAACGGAGCGGCTCCTGTGATCATTGGGGATCATATAGGTTTCGTAGACCCCGGCGAACGGCTGATACTGGGAATCCTCGAGGAGGCTGGAAGAGCGGACGGCGAGGGGCTCGCGCATTTTTTCCAGAAACTCGGAGAGCTCCCTCACGATCTTCTTCGGAAACTTCCTCGCAGCAAGAAATTTCTGCGTTAGTAGATTGTCGTCGGAGCAATCAAACGCAAAATTCCGAAGATCGTTATCGGCGAGAAACTCATCAAAAGCATCAGTAGCGATAACAATCCCGGGCGGCACATAAACCCGCAGATTCTTGAAACGGTCTTCGACATCATAGTCATTGATGAGAGTATTCAGAAAGCCGAGACCGCGCGCCTTGCCTCCCAGAGAACCCCCGCCGATCCGGGCAAAACCCCTTTCGGGATCGAAGGATTTTCCCGTAAAATCGGTGATCATGCCGCGTTGCCGCAGGCGGCGGTACTGCTGAAGCGACGAGATCAGGTCAGATCGCAGATCGGCGAACGACTGGTAGTCCGAAACGCGCCGTGGCCGGAGCTGGTGGGCGAGCCAGAACTCCGTGCGGGCCTTCAGCCAGTTGGAGAAATGATTCCGTTCGCCGTGAAACTTAAGGCTCTCCTCCGGCACGATGCGGAGCTGCTCTTCGAGAGAAATCAAATCGTGAGCCCGTCCGACCTCGGTCCCGTCGGGGGCTTTGAACACGAAATCGCCGAAGCTGAAATACTCGTTCATGAATCGGCGGACATCGTCGAGAAGCGTCGGAGAATCCTTCAGCACGAAGGAAGCTCCCGCCTGAAGCGCCTTTGATCGGTTTTCAGGAGAGTTCGACTGAAGCAAGATGGGAATATCCGACATCCGTGCCTTCACATTCCGGGCGAACTCCAGGCCGGCCTCAGGATCCGGCTTCCCGCCACGTTGAAAATCAATATCGGAGATCACGCCGAGAATATTTTCCCGGTATTCGATGAAAAATGACCATGCTTCATCGTAATTCGTAAAAAGCAGGATCTTGGGCCTGGCGCTCATCCTCAGAAAACGATGCGAAAGATTTATGCCCTCGGAGATCAGGCGTTGAGACTGTTTCAAAATCTCGGTATAAATCAGCGGAAGATACGAGGAGTAGAATCGAATATTATCCTCTATTAAGATAATCGATTGAACCCCGACCAGCCTCGTATCGTGGGCGACATTGAGGCGATCCTCAAAATACTTGATAATCGCGATAACGAGCCGGTAGTCCCCCTGCCACACAAAAATGCGGTCGAAGGCCGAAGTATCGTGCCGGGCCATCAATTCCGAGAGCTCTCGGTTATCAAAGGCGAGAAGCACGATAGGAATGTGAATGCCGAGTTCCCTTGCTTTCCGCGCGAACTGGAGCGGATGCATGGCCTCGAGATGGAGCGTAGCGATGATGAGGTCAAATTTCCCCTCCTCTTTGGCGAGGAGAAGCGCCTCCTCCCCGTCGGAGACACTCGTCAGCTCCGGAGCGTGCGAGAGGCTGAGGCCCTGATACTCGTTTCGGATGAGCTCATAGAGGCGGCCATCTTCTTCGAACAGGTAGGAGTCGTAGCGGCTGGAGACAAGAAGCACATCGCGGATTCGCGTGCGCATCAGATTCTGGAAGCTTTGGAATCCGGGACTTGGGGTGTGTTCAGACGACATTGGCATCGTTCTCCCGCATCGCTGCAGGCAGAGTTCCCGATGAAAAGCGGTTCGAGTGAAGAGAGCTACGCCGGTCTACGTCTCGGTCGCTGTTTCGCCGAAACCGATTTAATGATAGTCTTCCCTCCCGACGAGAGCAGAGGCGTCTTGGCCCTCTTGATGGCCGCAGAAATCAGCGCTTCAACCTCCCTCCGCTCCAGCACATCCGCCGAATCAAGCCGGATGAACCGGGTCTGGTTACCCGAACCCAGAAGAATTTTATCCGGATCAGGAAGCTTTGCTCCGTAGATGAAACAAAGTCCGACGCCGTTAGCCCCTGCGGCGATTGAGACGATGGAATCAGACGGGCGTTCCGTCGACGAGTAACCGATGACGAAGAAATTATAGTTATCGTACACGAGCTCGGTGGCAGTGGGGAAACGCCGGCGCAGCGCCTTCCGCACAGATCGGATCAGCGTGCGATGCTTCGGTTCAAACTTTCCTATGAACCCTGCGAGTTGCTTTTCGGCGGAGGCAGATTTCTCTGCCGGGCGCGTGGTAGGTTTCACAGCACATACCCCTGATCTATTTCAATCCTCCTGATTGGCAGAAAATTACGAGACAGCCTCAGCGGTTTTTTCCTCAGGAGGACGACGTCACACAAGCCCCTGATCCATCATCGCATCGGCCACCTTGAGGAACCCTGCGATATTCGCCCCGTTTACATAATTCCCCGGCGTGCCGAATCGCTCCGCGGTTTCGAAGGCGGCCTTATGAATACTCTTCATAATGATTTGCAATCGGCTATCAACCTCCTCGCGAGTCCACTGGAATCGCATGCTATTCTGGGCCATCTCGAGGCCTGAGGTGGCGACTCCACCGGCGTTGGCGGCCTTGCCCGGGCCATAGAGAATCTTCGCGTCGATAAATACCTTTACACCCTCAAGCGTCGTCGGCATATTAGCCCCTTCCGCCACGCAGAAGACACCATTCTTCACAAGATTCTGGGCATCCTTCGCATTAATCTCGTTTTGCGTCGCGCTGGGGAAAGCGCAGTGCGCCTTAAAATTCCAGAGCGAATTATGATCCAGCTTCGGATCGATCGGAGTATAAACGGAGCCCTTGAACTTATCGGCATACTCCTTGATCCTTCCGCGCCGCACATTTTTCAAATCCATCACAAAATCCAGTTTCTTTGCGTCGATGCCCGCCTCATCGTAGATCATGCCAGTGGAGTCGGAAAGAGTCACCGCCTTCCCGCCGAGCTGGTTAATCTTTTCGATAGTATACTGGGCCACATTGCCGCTTCCTGAGACGAGACAGGTTTTGCCGTCAAAAGTCTGTTTACGCGTCGCCAGCATTTCAGCGGCGAAATACACTGCCCCGTACCCTGTCGCCTCTGGGCGGATGAGCGAGCCCCCCCAATTCAGTCCCTTCCCCGTGAGCACGCCGGTGAACTCATTACGAAGCCTCTTATACTGGCCGAAGAGGTAGCCGATCTCACGGCCGCCGACGCCGATATCGCCAGCGGGCACATCCGTATCGGGCCCGATATGGCGATAGAGCTCGCTCATAAAGCTCTGGCAGAAGCGCATCACCTCGTTATCACTCTTTCCTTTGGGGTCAAAATCAGAGCCCCCCTTGCCGCCTCCCATCGGGAGCGTCGTCAGGCTATTCTTGAAAACCTGTTCGAAAGCGAGAAACTTCAAAATTCCAAGATTCACAGACGCATGGAAGCGCAGACCTCCCTTATAGGGGCCGATGGCGCTATTCATCTCGATCCGGAACCCGCGGTTCACATGGATTTCCCCCAGATCGTCCATCCAGGGAACGCGGAACATCAGCACCCGCTCGGGCTCGACGATACGTTCAAGAATCTTCGCCGCGCGGTACTCCGGGTACCTATCGAGAACAAGAGTAAGAGATTCAATCACCTCCTCCACTGCCTGGTGGAATTCCGGTTCGCTGGGATTCTTTGCCTTCACATTAGCGATGACACCACCCGCATAACCCGTCATAAACATACATCACCTCCTATAGAATGTGCATGGGGCATAGTAGATTTAGGGTGCAGAGCGAATCATTCAAACTTCAGGGGAAAATACCCAACTCGATATAAGATCTGCCGACCTTATCGATTGCGCTGATAAAAGCGGCGGTCCGAAGATCGACCGAGCGTTCCTTTGCTATAGAACGAATTTCATTATAGGCGTTAATCATCGTATCCTCGAGCCCGGAATTCACAAGATCGACCTCCTCGGCACCGCGGGAGAGCGCCTGACGTTCCTTTTCCGAAAGAGACTTCCCCGTTGTCTGTTCGAGTGATCTCACGAATTCCTTGCGACTCGTCTCCATAAACCTCTTGTCCATTCTCCCCATACGGACATGTTGAAGATTCTTCAGCCATTCAAAATACGACACTGTCACTCCCCCCGCGTTCAGATACATATCGGGAACAATCATGATTCCTTTTTGGAGCAATATCTCCTCGGCGTCCGCGGTGATAGGTCCGTTTGCACCCTCAGCGATGATTTTCGCTTTGATACGGGGCGCATTGTCGGTCGTAATTTGTTTCTCGAGTGCGGCCGGGACCAGAATATCGCACTCCATTTCGAGAGCGTCGGCAGTCTTTGGAAGACTCGTAGCTCCGGGAAAACCCAAAATAGCGCGGGTATTACGGCGGTGACGAACAAGCTCCTCCACATCAAGGCCATCGGGTTTAGAAACTGCGCCTTCATACTCGGCGATGGCGATAATCACGCATCCCCCCTCCTGCAAAAACTTTGCCGCATGGTAACCAACGTTACCGAGGCCCTGCACGACGACACGTTTACCTTCGAGCCCCGGTTTGAGCCGGAGTTTTTTCATATCCTCAGCATTCGAGACAGCTTCCCGGAGCCCAAAAAACACACCCCGGCCTGTCGCCTCCTTCCTTCCGCGGATCCCTCCCTGGCTGATAGGCTTCCCGGTCACGCACGCCACAGCGTCGATAGAGCCGGGATAAAATGCTGAATACGTATCTGCGATCCAGGCCATTTCCCGCTCGCCGGTTCCGTAGTCGGGGGCCGGGACATCGATGCCGGGGCCGATAAAACTTTTCTTGACCAGTTCGGCGGTATAGCGCCGGGTAATCCGCTGCAGCTGCTGTTCGGAATATCGTCGTGGGTTAATTCGGATGCCCCCCTTAGCCCCGCCGAAGGGCACATCGACGATAGCACACTTATACGTCATCAGAGCGGCGAGGGCTTTCACCTCATCCTCGCTCACCCGTTCATCGTAGCGAATCCCGCCCTTGGTGGGAAGTTTATGGTGGCTATGTTCGACCCTCCAGGCGGAGACCACCTCCACCCCGTCGTCCATCTGGACCGGGAATTTTATATGATAGACGCTATTGCACTCTTTGATCTGATCGAGTAGGCCGGGGGGATAATGGAGGTGCTTTGCCGCCCTGTCGAAATTGCGGACGACATCGCCGAAGAAGCTAGACTCTTTGTTTGGCATCGGAAGGAAGGATCTTGGTCGTCGTGAGAAAACCCTTAACTCATGCCAAGAAAGTAAGAAAACAAATCATAAAATGACAGTTGACGTGTGAGAAAGCCGGGGCGCACATTTGATGCAGAAAAAATGCGGAAAAGGCCGTTTTCGCTCCAGTATTCAAAAAAGACGAATGGCGGGCCGATCACCAATTCGGTCGGAGCATTAAGCTCGGGGCTTCGTGGCGATCTATCTCCAAGCGGGACAGGGTTGAAGATAGGAATGTCATCAGAGTGAATCCTCGCTAACACAAGAGACTGGAATCAGTATAATGGCTCACATAGGTACGAGTCCGTGCGAAAGCAGTTGCAAACGATACCGTTTAAACCCTTCTAAAAAAGGAGGATTTGGACGGATTGACTTTGATAAAGAGTCGGGGTATTTTCGCATAATTAGTCATGGGCAATCCACTTGCATACCAGTCCAGAATGCAGACCCTCACCAGCCACCTTCAGAACAACACCACGTTGTCTAGCACCAGCTGGAGCTATGTTCTTCAAACCGTAAGGAATCTCCAAGTGCAGGTTACGGGTACAATACAACACTGACATGCGTCGAAGCTGGGTATGCATATTACTCTGGTGCATCGAGGCCCTGGTCGGCTGCCATGATCACCCTACTGAAACTGGCGAGGACCGGCTTACCAAACTCTGGGAGATTCAGCTTGAGTCCCTCGCATCGACTGGGTTTTCAGTGTACGATAATTCACTGATCTTCAAGACAAGTAGCAATATCACGGAGAAGCTCTATAAGGTCACGAAGGACGGTAAATTGTTGCAAAGTGCTTCAACGGGTGGTTGCACCCGGGGGATACCAATCGTCCGAGATTCTATTGTTTACACGGGCAACTGCGACAATTCGCTCTATGCGCTCGATGTGCGGGATCTTTCCATAGTGTGGAGTGCAACAGACTTCGGGTTCATGCCCATGCCCATTGCGGGGGAGAATTTCGTGTACGCGACCGATAGAAATGTGATAAGAGCACTTGCCAAGTCAGACGGGCATACCGTTTGGTATTTGCCGATTGTTGGTCTGAACACAGCGAATCCGGTCGTATCTGGTGATACACTCTATTTCACTACGTGGAAGTGGTTTGCCGACGGGTATTTGTATGCCATTAACACGGCGGATACCACAATTCTCTACCGCAGAAGTATCCCATACGATCCGAGCAAATCACAGGGAGGGGGTTCCATGGGCGGTGTGGAAATATGGAATGGGCGGCTATTTGTGGCTGGCTCGAACAGGAATTTCTATTGCTTCGATAAGGCCACCTCTGATTCAATCTGGGCGTTTGAAACAGATGCCCCGATGGATTGCACACCTCGAGTTTCGGATGGCATCGTTTATTTCGGTACTCTAAACGGAACTTGTTATGCATTGGAAGCCTCAACCGGCGTGTTAAAGTGGACCTACCATGCAAGGGGATCTATAGTGCGCGATCCCGCTTTCTACCAATCGTATGTTATGTTTAAGTCGCTCGGCGATTTGTTGATCTTGGATAAGAGTACTGGCAGGAATATTCTCACTCTGGGATCAGATGAACTGGCGTTCGACAACGCGTTTTGGGATTCGGATGGCAAGATATTCGCGAATGGTTACAAGAGTACCGGGCTGGAAGGCATGCTGATCGGCTACCAATTCAAATAAGAATCACCTGCCATCTTGGAATCGAGCTAACTTTTAGGTAACACCGATTGTAATGCACCGACGATCATTGGCTCTGGTGATGATACTCCTAATTGCCAGCTGTGTCACGCGAGGCCAATGGGATGTGCAACAATTGCCGATCGCCGACGATCTGTCCGGTGTATATTTTTCAGACACTCTACGTGGCTGGGTCTCGGGAGGAGGTAAGCTGCTACGTACAACCGACGGTGGGTACTCCTGGAATGCGCAACCGGCCTATGTCGGAAAATTGTCCGGCGTGGGAGCTCTTGGAATTTGGGCGCTCGGCGGCCACGACTCGATCGCCCATACTACTGATGGAGGTGGACATTTTGAGTGGTCTTCCCTGCAATCATTTTTTGGACTCGACTCAGTCGTCACCCTAGATGAACTTTTTTTTCTTGACACTCTCCACGGGTGGGTGGTCGGATCGGGTTGGTCAAACGGGAATCACACGACGAAATTGATCCGAACTGTCGACGGCGGAGATGCATGGAGCGCCGAATCCGTCGCTACAAGCACGTTCTCGGCAAGCCACCCACTTGTACAATTTCTTGATTCCATCAACGGATGGTTAACAGACGACGCCGATAACCCTCATTACACTACCGACGGCGGCCACACCTGGGACACGCTTGGGTATGTGGGTTATATAACTCGCACCGATTTGCAGTTCATAACTTCGAAAACTGGTTGGATCGCGGGCGACGGCCCTGCAATCACTTCCGAGGTGTGGAAGACAGCGGATGGCGGGCAAACGTGGATTTCGCCGCTGTCTTTTCAATACTCTGAGAATACGACTCGCGTGCGATTTGCAGACACCTCCAACGGATGGGTGGCACAATATACCGGGCTTGATGGGGGACATTCTGAGATATGGCATACCTCTGACGGAGGAAGTAACTGGGATTTGCAATTCAGTTACTCGCCTCCGTTCAGTTTTCGGCCACGCAAGTTCTTTTTCCTCGACCGTTACCACGGATGGTTGATAGGTTGTCACGGAATTGTTCTGCATAGCATTAACGGAGGGGTCACGCAAGTTGATGGCAATCCTCCCTCCTGTCTTGCGCCATCGAACTCCTTGCACATATATCCCAACCCATTTAATTCGGGAACGAGAATCGAAATACTCTTGAACGAGCGCAGTTTCGTCTCGATTACTGTCTATGATCTTCTGGGGCGAGAGATACGTAAATTGTGGTCCGGAGATGCAAGTCCTGGCTTCACCATTTTGCCATGGGATGGCAGGAATCAATATGGCCAAGATATGGGTACGGGGTTTTATGTTTTTCAACTGGTTTCCTATATCAAGCGGAATCCAACGAAAACATCCTCCATGAGGGCCTTATTGATGCGCTAGAGCTAAGAATCAATTACGGACTATGTTAGATCCTTCAACTTGGGAGCAAGCTGGAAATTCATTCAGCCGCTGATTCGTTTGAGAATATTATAGCGCTTTATCTTTTGTCATTGATCATCGTGGTGCGAGTCATCTTCGGCTGGTTCACAAAGGCGAAGGCACTCTCGCGATGCCTTAGCATAACGGCACCAGATGCGAGTCCATATCCCTGAACTCTTCTAGGAGGCCACTTTGCTACGAAGCCGGTTCCACCGCCTATGGTTTTGCCCCAGAAAGCGATCGGATACTAAGGTATCAGTTTTCACAACCGTGATATTTTGTTCAGTTCTTTGTTCCACATCCTATTTCAACCACCCTATCAAACACCATCAAGCAGGATCATACGAATAAATCGTACTACCACCTGCTCGGGACAATCCTCTTCGTCGTCGCCAATTCGGTCTGAGCATGAAGCTCGGGGCTTCGCGCCGTTCTATCACCAGGTTGGATGGGGTTGAAGATAGGAATGTCCTCAGAGTGAATCCTCGCTAACACAATAGGCTGGAATCAGTATGATGGCTCACATAAGCACGAGTCCATGCGAAAGCAGTTGCAAACGATACCGTTTAAACCCTTCTAAGAAAGGAGGATTTGGACGGATTGACTTTGATAAAGAGTCGGGGTATTTTCGCGTAATTACTGATGGGCAATCCGACTCCCATCCTTGGAACCCCTCTTTGCACCTAGAGAGGACACGTTGATGGAAGTCAGGTCGTATGCAGGAGCACGCCATCTTGTCTATGATAATCAATTCACTCTCTGATTGGGAATCCCGAAATTCTGACAATGCCGGCCATCCCAGTCGCATGGGTGGGATATGAGACTAGCGACGTGAGACGATCGATACTGGGCGCTTTCATTTTCTTCACAGTGCTCATAACCTGCCAGGCCCAGTGGGTTCAGACACCCATTCCCGCAAGCTACTATGTGGGGGCTATTATGGTCAGCGATAGCAACGTCTTCGTGGGGACCGACCATGCCATGTATCTGTCTTCGGATGGCGGGCTAAGCTGGCTCCGGCCTACAAATTACGGGATGGAAATCACGGAGATAATTTATGGCTTTGCAGTCAAGGATTCTTTCCTATTCGCGGTGACCGCATCTAATGGTGTTTTTCGATCCAGCGACCGTGGATTAAATTGGCAGCCGGTGAACAACGGGTTATCAGCGACGAGCGGGTACTGTATTACTCTTGTCGATTCCTGTCTGTTTGTGGGAATTTCCAGTGCTGGTATATTTCGCTCATGTAACGACGGCGAAACGTGGCAAGCTGCAAACAATGGATTAACCAATTTCAATGTGCAAGGATTTGGTGCAGCTCGCGACAGAGGTGGCGGCACAAGCATTTTTGCCGGGACTGGACGCGGGGTTTTCCTGTCGACTGATCACGGCGAAAGTTGGCAGGCCAGGAATAACGGTCTCGCGGATAGTTCTGTGTACGTCTTCACTGTTCTTCAGGACACGATCTTATTTGCGAGCACGTTTGGCAGTGGAATTTTTGTCACGAACGATTATGGAGGGAATTGGCGAACTGCAAATAACGGATTGACGAATCTAAAGATTCAGCCTGTCATCACGAGTCTCGACGGCAACACTCTCTTTACGGGTACGTGGGGGAATGGTGTTTTCGCATCGACTGATAACGGCGAGCATTGGCACAGCTCCTTGTTGCCAAATAGCTACAAGGTAAACGCCCTTGGTGTGGGTTCCACCGATATTTTCGCGGGTGTCGGGCACGGAGGAGGAGTCTGGCAGAATAAACTTTCGAGCGCGTTGGGTGTTGGTCCACAGTGGAGCGACACTCCGCAAGATTTCAGTCTTCGCCAGAATTATCCTAATCCTTTCAATCCTGCAACGACCTTCGAATTCACATTGTCAACTCAATCGATCGTGACACTGAAAGTTTTCGATCTCCTAGGACGGGAGGTAGCAACGATTCTCGATAATCTACATTTCGCGGTTGGCACGCACAAGGCGGTATGGGATGCTTCTTCGGTGAGCAGCGGGATATACATATACAGACTTCAGGTGGAGAACCACACAGATGCTCGCAAAATGACACTCCTCAGGTGATGACTTCTACGGCAGTGGCCCATTTTTGGATTCTTGCAAGTGGCTCACCCGGGTTCAACGAGATATTCCTGGAAAGTATTGGATCGGAGGTGAGGTTCCCCCATTTCTTCGGACAGTGGTTTACGATGTTTCGTTGACGAGGGCACGTTTGACCACTCTGCAGACGAGACTTGCAACGATTCTAGGGGCGCATTCCGCGACCCCCCTCAGGCCATTTTCTGCAGAAAGGATAACTTCTGAATAGGACTGCAAGCTTGTCTGTTTATACCCTATTTACGTGCTTATTGGTTTCGGAGCCTGGAGTCAAGCCCGCGGATTCCGGAAACTTGCCCGGAGGAAACCGACCAGCTAAGGATCACTCACGGATAGTTGGCCGAACAGACAGCTACAGACGCCAAGACCCTGGCACGATGAATAAACACAACTTGTTGGAGTCGCCGACCTCGAGCTCGTACCGTCGCACCCCCGAATGGGTCCGCAAGTACGGGTCCGGACTATTCCCCAGCGACGACCAGGCGAGGTCTATCGTGGTCGACGGGTCGCACAACATTTACATTACAGGCACCAGTGATAGCACGTTTACGGGGATCGATTATGTGACTGTCAAATATGACTCAAACGGGACGCCGCTGTGGACGAGACGATATGATGGACCGGATAGCTTCGACGATATTCCATCTTCCATTGGGGTCGACGCCGCCAACAGCGTCTATCTCACAGGCTCGAGCCACAACGCGTCGGGGCATGGGGAGTTCTGCACGCTCAAGTATGATTCAAATGGGGTCCAACAATGGGTGGCGCGGTACGCCGGGCCTGGAGATTTGGAGGACGATGCTGCAGCTTTAGCCATTGATCCCAAGGGAAATGTCCTCGTAACGGGATATGGTATTGACGGTGTGACCTTCGGGGATGTCATCACTATCAAGTATGATGGCGATGGGAAGCAGATCTGGTCCGCCCGGTTCAACGGAGCCGGAAATGGATACGATGCGCCAAGCGCAATGACGATCGATACGGATGGGAATACGTATGTCGCGGGGAGAACGATTGGGCCAACAGGTAATGACGATTTTCTGACATTGAAGTATGATTCCTCTGGTGTCGAGAAGTGGGCGGTCGCTTATAACGACACAGGAAACTCCGACGATATTGCTCTCGCAATTTCTCTGGACAGATCAGGAAACGTCTACGTGACCGGCCACGGTGGTGGTGCTGGAACAGGACTTGATATCCTTACAGTTAAGTACAACAAAGATGGAATCCGACAATGGGTATCCCGGTACAATGGACAGGCTAATTCAGATGATACTGCCGTTGGGATGGTCATCGATGATTCCGCCAACGTCTATGTTGCCGGGCGAACCACAGATGCCTCGGTTCGGCTCCAATTTGTCACGATCAAGTACGATAGCGGCGGGAATGAACTCTGGTCAAGACAATACCAGGGCCCTATTGGGTCCGTAAATCTACTCGTTGCCATTACAGCGGACTCTCAGCGTAACTTATACGTCATCGGTTCAAGCAACGTACCGGATTCCGGAACCGCTGCTGTGATTATCAAGTATTCCCGGGCGGGCGAAGAGGTGTGGACATCCAGATACACGGGATCTACCGGATCTGACAACCAACCTCTGGCGGTGGCACTAGATCATGGTCGGGGCGTCTACTCGACAGGTGGAACCCACACCATCACGAATGCTACTGATTTTCTAACTTTAAAATATACACTCGATGGCACATTCCGCTGGGCCGCTCAACATGGCGGATCGGGCACATCGAAGGAGACGGCGTCTGCATTCGCTGTCGATCGTGTGGGAAATCTCGCCATCGTCGGTGAAAGCGCATCCGGAGGAGGTTCATTCTTTACAACCCTCGCATACGACTCGGGTGGGTCCCTCAGGTGGTCATCCCACTATCAGCCTGTTGCCTCTTCGTTCACCACACCCTGGTCACTTCATATGCAACCGTCGGGCAACGTCTATGTTGTCGGCGTCTCCACAACCCCCCAAAATGATACCCCCTACACGATCACGATAAAATATGACTCCCTTGGGTCTCGGCAGTGGACAGAGGTTCGGAGTGGTGCACAGAACTATATCAACAAAGGGAACGTAATGGCGATCGACGATGCGGGCGATGTCGTCATTACCACATCGGCCGTCGACTCGGCCGACTACACTACCGTGAAGTACAACACGACTGGAGAGGAGCTCTGGGAGGCACACTATTCTCTCTCCTCCGGATCATTCAACGGCTCTACGGCCTTAACCATCGACAAGACGGATAATATTTACGTAACGGGCTCCAGCATGGGCGATTTTGCTACACTCAAGTATAGCCCAACCGGGGTCCAACGTTGGGTCGCCCGTTACCACGATTCGTCAGCATTATTGAGCGTACCGAGAGCGATTACCATTGATGGGGCGGGTGGAGTCTACGTGACCGGATACTCGGGAGTGTCTCAAAGCGCTGATTTCTTGACGGTGAAATATGATTCCAACGGCAATCAACTTTGGGCGTCGCGATACAATGGCGATGGAAATGGCGCGGACAGGGCGATGGCAATCGCTCTCGACGACTCGGACAATGTGATTATTACCGGTAGCAGCACTGGAAATGGAACCGGGAGGGATTACGCGACCTTAAAGTACTCAGCCGACGGGTCTCTGCTTTGGGTCGCTTTGCTTGACGACGCGTTACATCGGGTCGATGACGCAAAGGGTGTCGCAGTAGACAACGCCGGGGAAATTTACGTTTCAGGCGAGAGCTATTCCGAGGGGGGCAATCCAGCCCTTGTGACGGTCAAATATGCTGGGATCGGCGGCAGCCCGCAGTGGACAGCCACCGAGACAGATATTCATACAACGGCGGTTACCAATTTGGGAGTCTTTGTTGACCAATTGCGAAATGCTTACATCGGAGGATACTCCGTTGCGAGCAATGGAAGGTGGGGCGTGTTCACCGTTGTAAAGTACGGAACTAGTCCAACTGGAGTGTCCGAACCGCCAGGAAAGCCCCACGACTTAAAGCTGGAGGCGAATTATCCCAATCCATTTAATCCGAGCACAAGCATTAGGTATTACCTGCCATCGGACGGTCACGTAGTAATTTCCATCTTTGATGCGTTGGGGCGTGAAGTGCGATCACTCTGCGACGCAGAGGAGCATGCTGGGTGGAAATCCCTCACATTCCAGCCTTCAGGCTTAGCTTCGGGAGTGTATTTTCTCAGACTCACATTCGCGACTAAACAGGATCACGAAGTACTCTCTCGAGTAGAGAAAATGATTTATCTGCGGTGAGGACCTCAGGTAATTTCAAGAATAATAAGTTACCCCTCGTGAGGGCAGAGCGTTCCAATGGTTAAAGGGCCGTGAAATGCCAGAAGCTTCCCTTACTGATTGAAGATTCGCTTTAGCTCCCTCTCCAGTGCCTTCACATCCTTGCACATTGTGATTGAATCCCTCCTGCGATGATCGATCGGTGACGAACTCAGCTTATCGGCCCAGCCGCCAAAGCCCGCAAGCGAAAAAATTGGTTTTTGGTACATCCAGGCAAAGCACAATTCGGAGAGAGTTCCGGCGGAGCCGCCGATCGCGATAACAGCGTCCGCGGAAAGCACCGTCAGCGCATTCCGCGCGTGGCCCAATCCTGTAGGGATAATCACCGAGCACCAGGAATTTGCGCCATCGGGATCGGACGTGGGCAGGATGCCGACTGTGGTCCCTCCCGATGATTGAGCACCACGGCTGGCATACTCCATGATCCCGGGGCCTCCTCCCGTGATCAGAACAAAACCAAGTCGGGCCAGCATGCTTCCGACCTCCTCAGCCGCGCGGCAAGCCTCCGCTGAAGCCTCAGAATCGCCGATAACAGTAACCTGCAATCGCCGTTTGGTCATGAAAAGTCAAACACGACCCCCGGGAGGGGTGTTCCTTTCCGCTTGCAGAGCATTGGGGAGATTTGTATTATCATTCGGGAAAAGAGGGAACAGATGAACGACGCGCTCCTCGTCGACCGGTTACAGTTCGGCTTCACCATATCGTACCATTATCTCTTTCCGCAGTTAACCATGGGCCTTGCGCTCCTCATCGTCGCACTGAAGGGGATGGCCCTGAAAACAAAAGATACGAGGTACGATGATGCGGCGCAATTCTGGGCGAAAATATTCGCCCTGAATTTCGCAGTAGGAGTCATCACCGGCATCCCGATGGAATTCCAGTTCGGGACAAACTGGGCGCGATTCGCAAAATACGCCGGGGGCGTCATCGGTCAGACCCTTGCCATGGAAGGCATGTTTTCCTTCTTCCTCGAATCCAGTTTTCTAGGGATATTCCTCTTCGCCAGGAAAAAACTCGTGCCGAAGGCACACTTCATTTCGGCGATAATGGTCTTCCTCGGCTCCTGGTTATCGGGCTACCTCATCGTTGCCACCAACGCGTGGATGCAGCACCCGGTCGGGTACGCGGCCGCTGCTGATGGCACGGTACAGCTTGCGGATTTTGCTGCCTTGATATTCAACCCATGGGCGGAGTGGCAATACTTTCACACAATGACGGGAGCGGTCGTCACGGCTGCATTCGTCATGACCTCAGTCGGAGCCTATTACCTACTGGCAGGACGCGACAGCGGATACGCGCGGATTTTCGTACGGACCGGAGTGATAGCCGGATGTGCCGCATCCCTCCTTCTCCTCTTCCCCACAGGTGATCGGCAGGGAAAAAATGTTGCGGAATATCAGCCGGCAACACTCGCGGCGATGGAGGGACTATTCAAAACCGAGCGGGGAGCGGGATTAATACTCATCGGGCAGCCTGACATGGAGAAGCAGGCAATGGACAATCCTGTCCACATACCCAACATGTTAAGTTTTCTCACCTATGCCCGGTGGGAGGCGGAAGTTCGGGGACTTGATCAATTCCCGAAACAGGAATGGCCGGACAACATCCCCCTTCTTTACTACAGCTATCACATCATGGTCGGGCTAGGGACACTCTTCATCCTGATACTCATCATCTCGGCAATAAAACTCTGGAGAGGCACACTCCATACTTCGCGGGGCATGATGTGGGTCCTGATGCTCTCCTTCCCGTTTCCCTTCATTGCGAACACGGCCGGGTGGATGACGGCGGAATTGGGAAGGCAGCCGTGGCTTGTTTACGGACTTTTCAGAACGGCCGGGGGGACATCGCCCACCGTATCGGCCGGTAACGGACTCTTCACCCTCCTTGGCTTTTTGGGAATGTACTTCGTCATCGGAGTTTTGTACCTCTTCCTCATCGTCAAAAGAATAAACGAGGGACCTGCTCCCTCGGCGCGGTCTTTTTAAATGGAAATACTCTGGTTCTGCATCATCGTCTTCATGCTCGGAATGTACGTCGTCCTGGACGGATTCGACCTGGGCGTCGGTATATTGTATCTGATCCTGGGCAAACAGGGGGAGGATCGAAGAAAAATGCTCGGCTCGATCGGGCCCGTCTGGGATGGAAACGAGGTCTGGCTCCTTGCTGCCGGGGGGACACTCTACTTTGCCTTCCCGATGCTCTACGCATCAAGTTTCAGCGGATTCTATCTCCCGCTGATGATCGTCCTGTGGCTGCTCATTTTACGCGGGGCGGGGATAGAATTCCGGCATCAGATCCATCATCCCATGTGGCAAACCTTTTGGGACATCGTCTTCTCAACGTCAAGCATACTTCTCTCAATATTCTTTGGTGCGGCTCTGGGCAATGTCATCCGGGGCGTGCCTCTGAACAAAGAGGGATACTTCTTCGAGCCGCTCTGGACCACATTCACCGTCGTCCCTGAGGCGGGAATACTTGACTGGTTCACCATCATCATGGGAATCGTCGCCCTCCTCGTCCTCACCGTCCATGGAGCAAACTACATTGCGTTAAAAACCGGCGGCGGATTGCAGGAACGCGCCCGGCGGGCTGCAGGGACGGGGTGGTGGGGCGTCATGATAAGTTCAGGACTTGCGCTCATCTCGACATTCGCCATCCGGCCTCAGACCTGGGACAATTTCTCTGCGCACCCGTGGGGATACGTATTTCCGCTTGCCGGGCTCCTTGCGCTCTTCGGCATGAAATTTTTTATCGGAAAAGACCTCCTCGCCTTCCTCTCATCCTCGACATTCATCATCGGCATGCTCGTTTCCACCGCATTCGGTCTTTACCCAAACCTCCTCGTCTCCTCGACAGACCCTGCGTACGCGATAACCGTCTACAATGCGCGGGCCCACGACTACGGCCTGCGTGTCGGCCTCATCTGGTGGATCATCGGCATGGTCCTTACAGTCACGTACTTTACCGTCGTTTTCAGAGTTTTTAGGGGAAAAGTCTCCGACCAGGACGGTTACTGAGACTCCCGTCGTCATCGGCGCCCTGCCAAAACCTCAACCCTTCTAGAGCACCACCCTGAATCTCGGAAGGCCCGGGGACTGATACGTTGGAATATTTTCGCCCGGCTCGCTACATTGAGTCGAACTTTTAGGAAAACTCCATGACAGCCTCACCTCACATCGAAAAACACTTCACCGCCAGCGAGACCGTTCGCGACATAGTCATCGGCATGTCCGACGGATTAACCGTACCCTTCGCCCTCGCCGCGGGCTTAACCGGGGCTGTCGCATCGAGCGGAATCATCGTCACGGCGGGACTTGCAGAAATAGCGGCGGGATCCATTGCGATGGGGCTGGGGGGTTACCTGGCGGCGAGAGGCGAGGCGGAGCACTATGCGAGCGAGTGGGAGAGGGAGCGGCGCGAAATCACGGAAAAGCATGAGATGGAGGTAAAAGAGACCGCAGAAATCTTTGGCCAATACGGCCTGTCGCGCGAGCAGATCGGACCCGTGCTAGAGGTTTTCAACAAAAACCCCGAACAGTGGGTCGACTTCATGATGCGATACGAGCTTGGGCTTGAAAAGCCAGACCCGAACAGAGCCCTCGTCAGCGCGCTGACCATTGCGGGCGCGTACATTGCCGGGGGATTGTTACCCATGGGGCCGTACATGATCATCCCTGCGGCACACAGCGCGCTGCCGGTTTCGATTTTGGTCACCATTGCGGCCCTCCTCCTGTTTGGGTACATCAAGGGGAGGTACACCGGGACCCGGCCGGTTCGCAGTGCCCTGCAAACGATCTTAATAGGGGGACTGGCTGCAGCGGCGGCGTTCCTGATTGCCCGTCTCATCGCTTAGAGACTTGGGCGCTGGCAGAATTACCTGATTCTCACAAAGAATCTTGGCGAAGACGCGCAGTCAGAAGGGAAAGCGCACGGTTCAGAATCTATGATTCAACGCGCGGCATGTCCGACCCCATGTCTGCCCCCCTTCTGCTCACTTGTAAGATCCTTCCGCCTTTTTCCGGATAAATCTCAACACATCATACTCGGAATGACTCTTTTTCGACCGCTTGCCTGCCTTTTCGTGACCGCCGCTTACCATAACGAAGGTAAGGACGTCAGGAAGATTGGCCGCCTGGGCGCTGTCCAGATTCGTCGTTAGGCTCATTTGTGGCAGCTGCTCGGGGGGAGGGCAGTTGGCCGGGTCGCTGCAGCAGTGCTGCGTGTCGCAACAGCAAAGATAAAAAACCTGCCCCCCTCCGGTGCCGAACGATACGATGGTAGGAGCGTTCGACCCCTTGGGCGGTCCATTCCGGAAACCCATGAACATCAGGCTTAAACAGGCGATGAATCCGGCAACGAACAGGGAAAGTCTAGGCATACGAAAACCCTCCTTCTTGGATGTTTGTTGGATGAAGAATCTAGTGACCCTTCGTGAGTTGTGCAAGAATTTTTGTCGCCTCGCGGGCGTGCTCATCGCTTCCATCGGCGGAATGCCAGCACTGCAGACAATCCGTCAGATGCTGTGTGGCACGGTCCCGATCATGATGCCTTATCAAGAGTTTTCCGAGAGCAAGATCGATCTCCGGCCATAGCTGCCGGGTCCAGAAACCCCCCGTTCTGATACTCCGGACGAATGCCATCACAGCTTCTCCCCTGTGCTCCAGGATAGACTTATACGCGACGATGGCGCTCGTATCGCCCCGAACTTCATGGCTGCGGGCGATCCCCAGCTGTGCAAGAAGAAAAATCGGGTCACCGCTATGGATACGTTCAACGTTGCTGAACTCACCCAGGGCCTCTGACGGTGATTGCGACTGAAGCAGAATTTCACCTTTTACCAGATGCGCAAAATCCTTCTGACGTTTGCGAAAATACGGATCGGGGCTCGTCGTTGAAAGAATTCTATCAAAAATTCGCCGGGCATCCACCAAACGACCATTTCTGGCAAAACTTTGGCCGATGAGGGGCAGTTCGAAAAAGGGAGAGCTGCAGAGGCGTTCGGCGAGCGTCATCTCCCTGGTATAGACCCCCGCTTGTGAAGATGCTGCCGCCAGTTCGGCAAGCAGAAAATGGAAATACGCTTCGTCCATTGGCCGGCCATACTTTTTGCATAGGTCAAGCCCTTCGACGCACTCTGCCTGCGCCGAGCGCAGTTTTCCCTGAAATTCACACAGCGAAGCGAGCTGCATCGATACGGAAATCCTCTGCTGGCCCTCGGTGAGTTGCAGGACGCTGCGAAGAGCCTCTTCTGCCGAGTCCAGCAGGCCCCTCATCCAGAGGGCTTCAGCCATGTAGACATCTATTGCATAGTAAGCCGGTCGGATCGCCTTGCTTTTTTTGTAAAAATCGAGAGCATGCTCCCCATCCCCGGCGAGGGCGAGGGTATATCCCCAATTATTATAGATCGTGCCGGTGTAGGTCACGGAATCAAGAGCGAGCGATTGCTGAAAAGACCGGATTGCGGCCCTCGTATCCCCCTCGTACATCGCAAGCCATCCGAGGATTGAAAAACCCTCTGCGTTATTGGGATACCTCACCACCAGCTGCTGGATATTGGAATAGGCCTTGGGAAAATCGAGTTCGAAGCTCGGGCCGTAGTAGACCGCGAGAATAGTAGACCGTTCCCGGTCGCTGACGCGACCGACAAGCGAAGGCACGCGATCGTGGTAGGCGAGGGCCAGACTATCCCTCCCCAGCTTTCGTAAATCATACGAAAGCTCGCTTGTCGCCATTGCAAATCGCGGATCTGCGGAAACCGCCTGCTCCTCGAGGAGGGCGGCATCGTGATAATTACCCTGGGCTTCGAGCCGCATCGCGCGGGAGTGAGATTCGAGCGCCTGGAGAGATGGGGTCGTCACCCGTTCGAGGGGCGGGGCATTGTTGGAGATCTCCTCGAGAGTTTCGCCCAGGCGCCTGCGGATATCCTTGCACAATTCATCCATTTCGGAAAGCACATTTTCGACCCTCGCCGCCTGGCGATGGAGTTGATCGAGAGATTCTCCTGAAGAAGCGTTCACGATCCTGCAGGTCAGTGCAAAACCGCTCCCGACGGGTTGAATGCTGCCGGCCACGATAACCTGGGCACCTTCACGCCGGGCCAGCTCCAGAGACGTCGCCTCATCGAGCCGGTGGTCGCCGGGAAGCGCCATTCGCTGAAGGCCGTCAGGGATACGATCGGAGGGGAAAAGATTCAAATGAGGGGATTGGCGCAGGGAAACTTTTATGGCTTCCGTGAGGGAGTGATTGAAGACGCTATCACCAGTTCCATTCTCAAAATCTGTCA
>JACXTT010002597.1_pt1 | contig 28489 bp, 16 predicted proteins | sample 9270951 | NCBI WGS metagenome assembly JACXTT01 (sample SAMN15532306, study PRJNA645909) | rock metagenome | isolation source: weathered quartz diorite | place: Puerto Rico | collected 2017-06-21 | reverse complement strand
CGCTTCACCACCGGCTAATATCCGGTGTCCCTTGCCGGGACAAACGGATACAGTTTTTCTTAAATTGCGCTAGCCTTCCTGCACAAATCGCGCGGAGCCGGACCCGAACAGATTTTAAACAGAAGATAGCGAAGGTACCAAAGAGTTGATTTCAGAGTGAGACCTTCGTTTGCTTCGTTTCCTTCTGTAAATTTTCCCGGAACACATTTTAACCGCGGATTACATGGACTTCCACGGATGAGTTCTCGGGATCCTTCTGCTCAATCTGTGCCATCCGCGTTATCAGCGGTGTGATTCTGTGGTTTTTAACAGGATATAGCAAAGAAAGGCATCCGTAAAAAAGCCACCCCCACAACGTTCGCTTCCTTCTGTGAAATTTTCTTGCCTGTCAGCGGCGGCCCGGGGTCAGCGACCCCGGCTACAACAGCCCGGTTAGGCGGCGGCGGGTAAAATCGAGCGCAACTGCTGGCAATCGACCGGCTTGCTCAGGTGGTAGTCAAACCCAGACAGTCTGCTGATCTGGAGATCGCCCGGCAAACTGTAACCCGACAAAGCTATAGCAAGCACATTCTTCCAGCGGCGTTTCGCCTCCGTGACCAAGGCGTAACCCGTACCGTCCGGCAGGGCTATGTCACTGACAATCGCATCAAAGGGCCCGTTCTCCAAAAAACGGAGACCATTTTGTAACGTCGGGGCGCTGGCGACGTCAAAGCCCCAGCGCTGTAACAGACGCATCAGCGCGTAACGCGTATGTTCATGATCTTCGACAATCAATATGCGCATGACTTGGAAAATCCGTTTGTTTTCTTACAATCGTAAAACGATGGCATTTTGGCCGTGTCGCTAGCGTTACAAATGTGAATGGGGCCGGACAGGGTGTTTGGCGATCTTTGAGAAAACATCGAGCGACTCCAAAAACCAGGACAAAAACGTGGAGACTTTTTGTCGCCACGAGGCATCCAGATAGGTCGCCGTTTACGATTCTCTCCGAGAGGCAACGCCTTACTTTTTTTATGCAAAAGCATCTTACTTCTAATTCTCGTCTGGTCATCGCGTGCGCTCTTTGCTCACTGAGCGCGTCACTCGTGTGGCTGGGTTTTGCGTCGACACCATTGAACGCAACGCAAACGCCGGCGTTTGGTGGCCAGGATCCAACGGTGCCAGGCAACCCGCGATATCAGAATTTTTATGCGCCCGCAGGCTCCTCAGCTGAGTCTGGCGCAGGCGAGTTTAATATCGGGTTCGATCCGATCACGCACCGCATCATGGCGATGAATCTGGGCGCCGTCTGGCGCCTGACGCCGCCGGAGATTCTAACGCCCGCCAAACCGGAATGCTGCGAGGCCCTGTGGGAGGACAAGTCGCCTAGGACGACCAGCCTGGCGATCATGGACCCGATCCTCTGGACCGATCAAAAAACCGGCCGGACCTTTGCCGCGAACGCATTTTACGGCGCCAATTTCTCTTACGCATACACGGACGCAGCCACGCCTTTCGACGATGGCACCGTATGGGTCGAGGCCGGGATTGCTCCACCCAATGGTGGCCAGGATCATGAAACAATCGGATCGGGACCATATCCCGCAGCATTGAGCGCGCTCACGACTCCGGTGAACCATGGCGAGATGGTGTTTTACTGCTCCCAGGATGGCTTCGGGCCGGCCAATTGTCAGCGGAGTGATGATCTCGGTTCCAGTTACGGCCCTGGCTTGCTGGCTTACGATGGATTTAGGACCAAGTGCGGAGGTTTGCACGGCCACGTTCACGTGGCCCCGAATGGGACAGCCTGGTTACCGGTTAATCAATGTGCGGGCCAACAGGGCGGTGCACTCAGCACAACCGCAGGTACCACTTGGAATGAGTTTATTGTCAGCGGTAATAACGATGTGAATGGTGGCGCGCCATTTGCCGCTGTGTCGCAGGCCAATGGCGCTGACCCTTCAGTCGGCATTGATAGCGATAGCGTCGCGTACTACTGCTACGTAAACAAAGAGCCTGGCGGAACCGAGGGCCATGTCCACGTCGCGGTCAGCACCGATAACGGCCAGACTTGGATTCGTGACGTCGATGTAGGGGTCAGCCATGGCATCGTCAACGCCGCCGAAGTCGAAGCCGTAGGCGGCAGTGCCGGCCGCGCTGCTTGTGGCTTCATCGGCACCAACATACCCGACAGTGGCGGCGTCACTTATGAGAATGGAAACTTCACCGGTGTATGGTATATATTCATCGCCACCACCTATGACCAGGGGCGTACCTGGGTCACGGTCAACGCCACGCCTAACGACCCGGTGCAGAACCACACCGGCATTTGGCAACAAGGTGGCAGCGGCCAGGACGGCGACCGCAATCTGCTCGACTTTAACGAAATCACCGTGGACGACAAAGGCCGGGTGCTCTATGGCTACAGCGACGGCTGTCATAGCCAAACCTGCATCCAGGGTGATAATTCCGCCAAAGAACGCGGTGCATTCATGCGGGTCGCCCGCCAGTCTGGCGGAAAACCGCTGTTCTCACAGTTTGATCCAAGTCCGGCCGAACCAGTGTTGCCGAAGCCTGCCTGCCTTTCCGGGACGCGCGATTGCTCGACTACGCACTTGACCTGGAAAGCGCCGGACAACGGCGGTTCGGACATAACCGGTTATGTAATTCTGCGCGGGACGACCTCGGGTGGAGAAACTGTGCTGGTCGCCAACACCGGCAACACCAACACCACATTCGACGACCCAGTCGATCCTTCGGTGAGACACTACTTCTACGTGGCGAAGGCGATTTCGGCCGTGGGCACCGGACCTGTTAGCGATGAGGTAGACCTCAGCTCGGAACTAATCCCGTTCGACGACGTGGCCACGACGCAGGTGAACACACCAGTGACCATTAACGTGCTGGCTAACGACTGCGGGTCGCCCCCGCTCACTGTCCCCGCGGTGAGTGCACCCGGACACGGCAGCGCTATCATCAACGCGGACAACACAGTTACTTACACACCCGCCAATGGCTTCTTCGGCCCTGATCGCTTCACCTACACCGTCCGAAACGGCCTGGGAGCCACGGCCATCCGCACCGTTCGGGTCACCGTGAGCGCGCCATGCGCGCTGATCAATACTGGCAGCTTCAGCGACAACTTCGAGTCAGGCGCGCCAGGCTGGACAGTTGACACAGCAACTAATAACATTCCCGCCAGTCACACTTGGATGGTGGTGCCCGATCCGATGGCCCACAGCGCCACTCACTCTTTCCAGAGCGACTCTAGCACTTTGGACCTGAAGGATGATCGGCTGGTGGCACCACCTCAGAATCTCTCCAGTAACAGCCAGCTCACCTTCTGGCATCGCTTCAATTTCGAGAACGGTTATGACGGCGGCGCTGTGGAAGTGAGCATGGACGGAGGAGTAACTTGGGTGGACGTTATCGCAGGCGGCGGGAGTTTCGTCTCGGGTGGATACAACGGCACGATCTCCGGAAGCTTCGGCAGCCCGATCGCCGGGCGGCCAGCCTGGACTGGAGGCTCTTCGACTGTAGCGACCGATTCCATGACCCAGGTGGTGATCAACATGGGGGCGTTCGCCGGCTTGGACGTACGAGTGCGGTTCCGCCTGGCTTGCGATCCTTTCTCCCCCGGATCACAACCCGGCGTGGCCTGGTGGATCGACGACGTCCAGTTTACCAACACAGTCGTACAGGGTCCGTGCCCCACCGTTGTATCCAGGAAAACTCATGGAACCGCAGGTGATTTTGATGTCGCTTTGCCGTTGGTCGGTACTCCCGGCCTTGAATGCCGAAGCGGCGGCGCTAACAACGCTTACACTCTGGTCTATACGTTGAGTGGAAATCTGGCTTCGGCCGGAACTGCTACGGTGGCGCAAGGCACTGCTACTGTCGGGACACCGGCTGTCGGGCCAAACCCGAATCAAGTCACCGTGCCTCTGACTAATGTAACTAACATCCAGCACCTGATCATTACGCTTAACGGGGTACACGACACTGCAGGGGCGATCCTCGATAACCTCGTGGCGCGGCTGGACCTCCTCGTCGGCGACGTGAACGCCAGCAAGCGGGTTGATGCAGCCGATGTGTCCTCAGTGCGACAGCAAACGCTGCAAACCATCACCGGTTCAAACTTCCGAAATGACATCAACGCCAGCGGTCGAATCGATGCAGCTGACGTTTCCATTGCTCGACAACAGACTCTGACGTCATTGCCGTAGGTTCGCAAGGTTGGCGAAAATTGTTACTGAAATGGGCTGGTCCGGCAGCAGCGACCCGACCAGCCCATCTCGTTTTTTGATTTCCTCCTCTGTGGTGGCAGGCGTGCTCTGCCGAGTCGTAACCCTTGCGCGTAGGCTGGTCGCCTGCATTCCCAAGAACCCAGCCGCCGACACGGCTGCCTCTCCAGCTGGATCGTCTCGCCATAAACTGGGATTCGTTCTCAGACTTGATTCCGAAAACGGCAGCCCCCGGTGTTGATGCGATTCAGCATAATACACTGATGCCCTTCATTGTAAGGCGGAATACTAGCTACGAAAAAGATAAAAATCTCTTGCAATGATACGTCCAGTATGGCCACAATCTCCGATTCTCTATCTGACAAATCGAAAGTTGATGCCAAAAAAATAGCAATTGTGCAATCGACGGCGGAATCACATCCCCGTTCGGCATCACTTTGGTAAAGATCAATCATCCAACGACCCCAGGGCAACTCCAGAGTTAACTCCTACATGAAAAACCAATCCTCCTCCAAATCGGGCTTTATCACCACCCGCAATCTGCTCGGCATTGTGTTGGGCATGACTGGCATCTCACTCGTGATGCTTGGTTTCGCCGCGACTGCCGCGACCAACAAAAGAACAACAAAGACGGTCGCAAGCACAAAATCATCCGTTGGGCCAACAGCGCCGCGGCCAGCAGCGACGTCGCCCGCAAGCGGAACACTCACATCAGCAAACGTTGGATCAGCTAACGCGCTCAATTACGCAGACAGCGTTGGGCCCGCTGCACCCAACCTAACGTTTTTTGCCGGCAATGGCACCTGCGCAGCGCCGAATTCCTGCGGCACATACACGCTCACCATCGATCCTTCCGTCGGGACGGCTTCGGCGGGCTACGACCCAACGCAGTACAGCATCTTCATCGAGGTGTCGTGGGCGCAAGCGCAGGAGGATTACGATACGTGGATGTGCTCGGGTAGCGGGAATTGCACACAGGCTGCTGTCATCGCCTCGAACACTTCGACAGCCGATCCCGAGGTCATCACGCTTCCTACCACCACTGCGGCAGGGGCCTATACGATTAATGTGGTTAATACATCCGGCGCGGCCGAGCCTTACACCGGAATTATATACTTGAGGAAGCTACCGGTGACGATTGGTTGCACCGGAAATTGCACTCCACCACGCTATCAGAATTATCCCGCGGGAAGCGGCCAGGCCGATAATGCCGGCGAGCCCTCCATCGGGGTGGATTGGAAGCCGAATGTTGCAGCTTTGAAGCACGACAAGGTGAACACCGGAGGCGTTGCTTTCTTTACCTCAGGGCCAAACGAATGGCGCGTTAACTTTGACGATTGCTCGTCGCCTGCAATCAATCTATGGGAAGATGTCTCCGCTACTACCACGCAGCAGTTTGTCTTATCCGACCCCATCGGCTTCGTTGATCACTATACGTCCGCCCAGCTCGGCGTTGGCTCTAACCCGCCCACGACCGGCCGGGTCTTTACCCTGGACTTGATCGGCGGACAGGGCGATAGCCTCGGCTCCTTTTCAGACAACGACGGAAATTCATATACTCCGGGCGGTAACGGCGGCCCAGGCCAGGGGCCCGACCACGAGACGCTCGGCGGCGGGCCTTATAACCCGAACTCGACTCCGCCACCGCCTCCTCAGGCGGTCGCGTACGGAACGCCGCCAAACGCGATTTATTATTGTTCGCAGAACATTGTAGCGGAAGCACAGTGCTCGCGCAGCGATAACGGCGGCCAAACGTTCGGCCCAGGTGTGCCGATCTTTAATCCATCGCAATGCAGTGGTGGCATTCACGGGCACGTCAAAGTCGCTCCCGATGGGACTGTGTATGTTCCCAACTCTTCTTGCGGGACGCCCGCTGGCGTTAGTGGTGTGGCCGTCTCGACGGACAACGGACTTACCTGGACGGAAAACAACGTGACCGGCAGCGTCAACGGCAGCCAGGATCCATCGGTCGGTATTGGCCAAAACAACGTCGGCAGGGCGGCGGGCCAGATGACCAACACAATTTATCTTGGCTACATCGATGGAGGGCACGCGCACGTAGCCGACTCGCATGATCGGGGCGCAACTTGGGAGCACAACACCGACGCCGGTGCCGCATTCGGGATCACGCACGCTGTGTTCCCGGTAGTCGTCGCGGGCGACGACAATAGGGCAGCTTTCGCTTTCCTTGGAACGGGAGACCCCATTAACAGCGGCGGGACTTGCGACCCGTATGGCACCGCGAATTGCGCGAACATATGGCATCTTTATATTGCCACGACATATGACGGCGGCGCGAATTGGGTTACGATCGACGCTACCCCCGACGATCCTGTCCAGAAGGGTGTTGTCTGCCTGCAAGGCACGACCTGTGCCGGCGGCCGCAATTTGCTCGACTTTAATGACTTCAGTATCGACGCTGAGGGTCGCGGATTGGTTGGTTATGCGGACGGATGTGTAAACTGCAATAACACATTCGACGGCCAATCAGGCGCCAACCACGGAACCGTCGCCCGCCAATCAGGCGGACGCAGGCTCTTTGCGCACTTTGATCCGATTGAGCCAATGCCTCCGGCGTCGCCACAGATGGTTTCGGCCGTTCCACAGACAGGTGGCGTGCTCGTGAAGTGGCTCGAGCCCGACAACGGAGGGTCGCCAATCACCGGTTATAACATTTATCGCGGCACGACAAGTGGCGGCGAAACGTTTCTGGCGCACAATTCTGGTGAGACGAGCACGACGTACCTCGACGCTTCGGCGCCTTCTCCCGTGTTTTACTACGCTCAAGCAATAAACGCTATCGGAGAGGGACCACACTGCCGCGAGGTCGCCATTGGCGGGTGTGTGGGTGCCGCTTGCGGCGGCCCGTGCGCGGCCCCATACAAACAGGTCGACGGGCCCGGAAGTGCCGGGACCGTACCGAGTGACCCGACAATGGGAGAGTTGACTATCCAGAGCATTAATATGGGTGAACCGTTTGTGTCTTGCACAGACAACACATTAACCATCGTGATGAAGGTCAACACGTTGGATCCAGGCGGTACGGGGATGCCGGTCCTGCCGCAAAATTCCGCGTGGCAGATCCTGTTCGGCATCAAAGACACCAGCAACGTCGACCACACGATCTACGTCGAGCTGGATACGTTCTCTCCCGACACGCCGGCGACACCAGGAATTACAATAGGGAGGCGAGACCCGTGCTCGGCCGGGTGCGGGACGCTCGATACCGGAGGGACCTCTACGGCGCTGACGGCAATATACACCAAGGATGGAACCATCACGTTTAAGCTTAACCTCGCGAACGCTATCAATTTCGCGGCTCCGGGCGCGCCTGGGGTTGGGAATGCCTTTACTTGGAATGGTAGTCAGCCGGGTACGGTGCTGGGCACGAACGCGGAAAAGGTTACGGGTGACACCATCCTTTTTGTTGGCGCAGGCGCCGGGTTCCTGGAGACCGTCCAGACGACCACCGGTGGCACCTATACCAGAGTCGGAAATGACTTCTGTCAGAACCTTCCACCCGTTGCCTTCATGACGGCCACTCCAATGTCGGGTCCGAAGAATTTGGTCGTCAATTTCGATGGCTCAGCCCCATCAAAGTCGCACGAACCGACTGGTGCATGCGCCACGATCAATTCCTACACGCTGGACTTCGGTGACGGCAGCGCACCGGTGACCAACAGCACGGGACTCTTCACCCACACCTATACCACTCCCAGTGAGTGCTTCCCAGCAAGGTTGACGGTGAAGGATACTGCCGGGCTAACCAGCAACACGTTCCAGTTGTGCATCGCGGTTTCTTCGACACCGCCTCCGTTAACCCGTGTCGTATCGGAGAAGACTCACGGCAGCGCCGGCCCGTTCGATGTGCCCTTGCAGCTGGACCCGAACACGCAGCCGCGTGGAGTTGAATGCCGCACCGGTGGTACCGCTGGCAATCACACGATCATCTTTACGTTCCAGAACAATCTGACGAGCGTCGCTAGCGCGAATGTCGTGAGTGGTCCTGGATCAGTCGTTACCGCTGGCACGGGGATCGGGCCGGCTGCGAATCAATACACCTTGAACCTCACAGGAGTGACCGACGCAAATTATGTCAGCGTCGCGCTCCATAATGCACTTGATTCGGCTGGTAATCTCGGCGACGTCGCCACGACCATGGGCGTGCTTCTCGGAGATGTGAACAGCAGTGGCCGGGTGGATGCGGCTGATGTGTCCCTGGTTAGGCAACAGACGTTGCAGACGATCACGACCTCCAATTTCCGTGACGATCTGAACGCCACCGGTCGTATCGATGCGGCTGACGTTTCTATCGCGCGGCAAAACACGCTTCACACGCTTCCCACGCTTCCGTAATGTAAAGACTAGATTGGTACTCTGAACGGGCTGGCCCCTTCGGCCAGCCCGTTTCGCGGAGTTCGCAGCCGAGGACGGACTGCCTCCGCAAAAGGGAACCCCTTCACAAACGGTGAAACAGTGGTGGCTGACGTCCCCGCCTGCCCCTTACCAACTTCAATCCACACTCCTTGCAGCCCCGAAAGCGTTCGGGGACTGCCTCCACAGAAAGCAGCCGGGGAGGGACTGGCTCGACACGGGAAAATTAATTGTTGCCGTAATCCACTGGAAATCACAGTATAAACTCTAGTTTCTACCAATCGGTAGATGGAGTGAATTACGCCCCCGGAGGCGTCCATTTTTGGTGCGATCTTCGATTTGAAAGACAAAACAATATGAAAAAACAAACATCATCCGAATCCGGACTCTTTACCCCTCGCGGCATCGTTGCCATCACGCTTCTCTCGGTGGGGGTCTCTTTCGCAATCTTCGGTTTCGCACCGGCCACTGCAAACAAGGCGGTGACGACCCCATTGGTAAACAATGCGGTTACCCCGGTCGTGTCGCCCGCCCTTCGCGATCTTCCAACGGTCAATCAACTTACCACTGTCCAGACGGAAATAGGCGACACCGAGCGGCGGCTCACCGGAAGGCAAACACAAAACCCGCTGGTTCACGACACGGTCGTCCAAACGACCGCGCCGACCGGGGCGATGCCTTCAGTCGGTATGACGTTTGAAGGCATGAACATTTCCCAGGGTTGCGGTGGGTGTCTGCCACCCGATACCGACGGCGCCGTGGGCCCAAATCATTACCTGCAGATGGTAAACACTACGCTCGCAGTTTTTAACAAGACGACCGGGGCAATGATTTCGGGTCCGACACCAATTAGAGGACTTTGGACTATGGGTGAATGTGCCGCCCGTGACGACGGAGACCCTATCGTACTGTACGATCAACTCGCCGATCGCTGGTTAATCAGCCAATTCACTTCTTCTGCTGCCCCGAACTACGCGGAATGCATCGCGGTTTCGACAAGTCCCGATCCAAGCGGGACGTACTACGCCTACGAGTTTGACGAAAGCGCGACGGTCTTTCACGACTATCCAAAAATTGGCGTTTGGCCGGACGCTTACTATATGACGACGAACGAGTTTCCTCCTAACTCGGAAACGAACTCAGGCGCCGGAGCATTTGCCTTTGAACGGGCCAAGATGCTCGTCGGTCAACCCGCGCGTTTCATTTGGTTCGATGAATCGTCCATCGCCGTCGGGGCCGTATATGTTCCGGGCGGGCAAAATCCGACTAACGTCGACGGAAAGGTTCCGCCGCCGACTGGGATGCCTAACTACATTATCGAAGTGGATGCCCAGGGAAGCACACCGACGTCAACCGACACGACCGCGGTCCTGACGATGTTCAAATTTCACGTCGATTGGAGCAATCCAGCAAATTCTACCCTTGGAACGGGCTCGGGTACTCCGGTCGCGGTCGGCGGCGGTTTGTACACGGCCAGCGGCGGTCACCCGAACTTTGAAGTTCCGATCACCGACTTTGTTCCGGCGCAATGCGTTTACGGCCAGGGGCCAAATTGCGTTCCCGAAAAAGTCGTTGCCGGCGTTCATTCCGCAACGCTCGACACGCTGGGCGATCGCACCATGTTCCGCGTAACCTACCGCAACTTCGGGGATCACGAATCACTGGTCGTGAATCATACGGTGGTTACGGCGGCCGATGTGATGACCGGCGCCACGCGCACCGGAGTGCGTTGGTACGAAGTGCGGAATTTGAGCACCACCCCAACCATTTATCAGCAGAGCACTTTCGCGCCGCTCGATCCGACAAATCCACTATGGCGGTGGATGGGTAGCGCCGCGATGGACCATGTTGGCGACATCGCAATTGGCTACAGTGCGAGTGGACCTGACTATTACCCATCGCTTCATTACGCGGGCCGGCTCGCGACCGATCCGTTGAACGATCTGACTCAGGGTGAAGCTGTCATGTTCGCAGGTTTGGGGATTCAGGGTTATCCGCTGAATCGCTGGGGTGATTACAGCGATCTCACAGTCGATCCAAACGATGATTGCACGTTCTGGTACACGAACGAATATCTGCCGACGAATCCGACTCCGGACCTCATTCCAGTCAACTGGCACACGCGCGTTGGCACCTTCAAATTCCCGCAATGCGTCGTAAACCCACCGACGCTGGTTACCCTCTTATCGCGCAAGGTCCACGGCACCGCCGGCATATTTGATATTAATCTGCCCCTGATAGCTCCGTACGGAATCGAACCACGCAGTGGTGGAGCCAATGGCAACCACACGATTGTCTTCCACTTCTCCAACCCGGTGTTGTCTTGCGGGACGGCATCGAGCAGCGCAGGAACGGCAACGAACGATCCCGCAAGTGGTGGCAACGATTGTCTGGTCGATCTTAGCGGTATCTCAAATGCGCAATACGTCACGGTGACGCTTGCGGGCGTGCTTGATGATCACGGTAACCAGGGAAATGTGCCGGGAACTTTCGGAGTGCTATTGGCTGATGTGAACGGGAGCAAGCGCGTCGATGCCGCTGACGTCTCCTCGGTCAGGCAGCAAACACTGCAACCACTCACGACCTCGAACTTCAAGAACGACATTAACACGAGCGGCCGCATCGACGCGGCTGACGTTTCGATCGCGCGGCAACAAACATTGACCTCGCTGCCGTAGGTTCGGGAAGTTTAACGAAGATTAATGCAGTCGCCTCGCTCTGTCGAGGCGTTCCCGGGCGTGCCTAACGAAATACGGCGACGCAGCGCCGTGACTACAACGGGAGGCGCAGGGTGTAGCCGCCTCGCTGTGTCGAGGCGCCCCTACGCGTGGCTACAGAAACACGGCAGCACAGCGCCGTGGCTACAACTCAAAAACATCATCTTGATTTTGCCATTCCCGCTCAGCAAAACTGAGTCGTGCGTCGCGAACAGGAAATCTGCTGGCCGCGTCGACCGCCGCGTCTCGCTCGCCTTTTCAACACTGCACCGCCCTTATACCTCGTCACGTTAAATACCTGCAAGCGTCTTTGCTTATTGGCGTTTCCGGAGATTCATGAGGCATTTCGAGAGTTTTGTTTCAAAGCGAAAGAACATAACGTCGCAGTCGGGCGATACGTAATCATGCCCGATCACATCCATCTCTTTGTCGCCTTGCCTGCGGTGGGGATCACGCTGCCACGCTGGGTGGGATCATTGCGAAATCTGGTCGGAAAGAGATTGCTGAAACTGGGCATTGCCAGGCCGCACTGGCAGGAGGGCTTCTTTGATCATTTGTTGCGCAGTGGTGGAAGCTACTCGCAGAAATGGGAGTATGTCCGGATGAACCCGGTCCGCGCGAAACTGTGCGCAACGCCGGACGCTTGGCCATACCAAGGAGAAATTGTTTGGTTGCCCTTTGACTAATCCCTGTAGCCGCCTCGCTCTGTCGAGGCGTTCTCGGGCGTGGCTACAGAAACACGGCGACGCAGCGCCGTGGCTACAACCAACAACCCCGAAGCGCCTGTAGTCGCCCGCAAGCACGACGACATAGCGCCGTGGCTACAACGGGAGGCGCAGGGTGTAGCCGCCTCGCTCTGTCGGAAGCACCCCTACTTGTGGCTCCGCAGCACGGCGACACCCGCCGCCGCCACAGGCTATGGCGTGGCAAGCAGCGCCGTGGCTACAACTGACAACAATGCCGGCTTCGCGTCGCTCCGCCCCCCCCAAAAAAAAGTAAAAAAATCTCCCCGGAGAGGCGTCCACTTTAGGCCCCAATTACGAAGTGAGAGAAATACCTACATAAAACAAGGAGGACCCCATGTTTTTCAGAACCCCGTTTTCCCGCGTCTCAGTCGAGACGATCGCCCTGGCCTTGATCATCACCGCTGTCGCCTTCTCGGCCAGACAGGTTTCCGCCGCTGGCGCGTGGTGCGCGGCTCCCTATGTTAACGTGGCAGGTCAGGGGACCCCGCCGAACGGTGGCGATACCACGCACGAATTGCAGATCCAGAGCATCAGCTTTGGTGAGCCATTTAACGGCAATTGCAACGAGAAATCGCTCACCGTCGTCATCAAGGTGAGCAGTCTCGATCCAGGCGGCGCCGGGATGGTTACGCCGGCTTACAACACCGAGTGGGAAGCCGAGTTCGTAGTTCCCGGCACCGTTACTTCTGACAATCTGTCACACACAGTGTTTGTTTCGTGGGACACCCAAACCGTTCCGACCGGTTCGTTCAACTACGGATTTCTCGATACCAGTAGCACGCCAAACTTCTATTATTCGCAATGTGGTGTAACCGGCGCATGTGCGGCGACGGGAACTGCCACCGCTGACGGGACCATTACCATCAAGCTCAATTACAGCACCACGCTCAGTTTCGCCAACAACACCGCCACCGTCTTCACCATGGGCGCTATTCCGGCGGGAACGACGCTGACCTCGATCGCAGGCCATATCTGGACGTGCGCGTGCGCGGCGGGCAACGGACTCCTCGTGACCCAAAGCACAGCCACTGGCCTTCAAAATTACACCGTGGAGGGCAACACCTCCTGTTCGACCCTGCCAGTGGCGGCCCTTACCGCCAGCACAAATTCAGGCAGCGCGCCGTTGACCGTTAACTTTGATGCCTCTGGGTCGAGCATACCGGCGGGCGGATGCGGCACCATCACTTCCTACATCTTCGATTTTGGCGACATGACCGGGGCTACCCAATCTACGCCCACGGTCTCGCACACTTACTCGGGCTGCGGAGTTACCTATCCTGCGCGGGTCAGGGTCGTCAGCTCGCTCGGTCTCACCAGTACCAACAACGCCGAACAGGACATCACGATGGGTTCATGCGGCCCGCCCCAATTGACCAGCGTTGCCTCGCGGATGACCCACACCGGCGTGGGCGACTTCGACATTGTTTTGCCTCAGCCACCGGCTGCACGAAATGTTGAATGCCGCACCAGCGCTGCGCTGGGCGCCGGCAATTACAAACTGGTCTTTACTTTCCTCAACAACCTGGTCAGCGTAGTTAGTGCCAGCGTGACCGGTGGAGCAGGCTCGGTCCTGAACAATGGACTTGGTCCGAACCCGAACCAATACACGGTCAACCTGACCGGCGTGAGCAGCAGACAGTCCACTACCGTGACGTTACACACGGTGGTCGATGCAAGTGGGTCATCGGGTGATGTCCCGGCGACAATGGGCGTGCTGGTAGGCGATGTCAATGCCACCGCGCGGGTTGATGCTGCCGACGTATCACTGGTGAGACAGCAGGCCCTCCAAACGATCACCGCTTCTAACTTCCGCGAGGACATTAACGCCACCGGGCGCATCGATGCCGCGGACGTGTCCATTGCCCGGCAAAACGCCCTCCAGACCCTCCCCTAGTCGCCATAATGGCGGATCCGATGGCCAAAAAAAATTAAAAAAAAATGCTAACCGGAGGCATCCAGTTTGTGCCTACAATACGAAATACAGGAACTAATGCCGTAAAAGCTTAGACAAGTACCAACAAGAAGACATAAAACACACAACAACAATAAACAGAAACTCGAACTAAAAACCGAAGGAGAAAATAACAAATGAAAAGAATAACAATACTTGCGGCCATCGCTGTGATGGGCTTGCTCGCGCAAACTACCTGGGCAACCATCGACTTTGGCGTCCTACAGGCGCAGCCGATAGTGGTGTCACCCGGTTCCGGCACGTTTACCGTCACCCTGACGTTAAACATCACCCAGAGTTCCATGCCTTCCAACATTAGTGGATATGATGCCATTTTTGAGGCTGCTCAGAACCAGAACGGCGGCATTACCAACGGCCAATTTAATGTAACCGGGTCTAGTACACCTCCGAGCCAGCCAGGTTGGCTCGCAATCGCATCTTATCCCGATTCTCTCACATTGGTCGGGACCGACCATACAGGCTTCGTGCAGACAGGCGATGAGGGTTACGCGGGAAATAATTCTACGGCCCAAACTATCAACACGCCGATTTCAGGGCTGCAATTGGCAACGTATACGTTCTCCTACAGCGGGGTTTTGGCAGGGCAGACGTACAACTTTCAAACGACCCTTCTAAGCACGAGCGCTGGGAAGTTCTCTGACGTCACGGACACTGCTGGTTCTACGTGGGCGGCTAGTAGTCGCGCACTCTTCAGTATCACCACGGTGCCCGAGCCGGCCACTTGGTCGCTCTTTGGATTGGGAACACTCGGCGCTTTCGGTCTGAATCTCCTCCGCGCCCGCCGTAAAGGCTAATTTAAGCTCGGCTTTAGCGCGAGTTTCGTTAATGGGCTGGTCGGTTCTCCGACCAGCCCGTTTTCTTTGTCCTCCCAGATCTTAACCGCGGATTACGCCGATGTACACAGATTCATTTGCAGAGTAACCACGAATCGACACCAATGGACACGAATTTATTAAATCAACCTATCGCTTACCCCGCCATGCTCCTCATCCCTTGTGTCTATATCCGTGCTATCCGTGTAAACTTGTGGTGAGCAAAGTCGGATCCATCCGCGGTCGCCTTCGTTCTCTTAGTTTCCTTCTGTAAAGTTCCTCTGAATCTGGGTTACGGCGGCTGGGAAACCGCCGCTCCTTGGCTTTTCTATTCGCGTTGATTCGCGTGATTCGCGGGCTCAACCTCCGACCTCTGACATCTGACGTCTGATTGCCGCGCCGCGGGTCACCGCAAGCCGAAGGCGGGCTGTCCGGGCTTTTCTTCTGTAGCCGCCTCGGTGTAGGGGCCGCGTGCATGCCGAGCCGTAACTGCGTGGAGGCTGGTCCTCACGCGCAGACGCTGGACTTGCCACCTCACATTATCGCGGCTGAGGACAGACCGCCACTACACCCACCGAACTTGCTGCGGCTGAGGACTCCGAAAGCTTTCGCGAGCAGGCGGGCTTGGCAAACCGGCCTCTGCCGGGATAAACCTTTGTTCCCTTCGTTTCCTTCTGTAAAATTCTTCTGTAGCTTCGCCCTCTAAATGCCAGAGACGCAAAAATCCGAAGATCACCGGCGGCTGCCTGTGGCGATCTGCATTTTTCTAACCATGCTCGTCTGGCTGGTTTTCGGTCAGACCGTCCGTTTCGGGTTCGTCAACTTCGACGATGACCTTTACGTTTACAAGAATCCTGTCGTCGCCAGCGGGTTCACACTGCGCGGATTGGAGTGGGCCTTCACCCGGATTCATGCCTTTAACTGGCATCCGCTTACGACGATCTCGCATATGCTGGATTGTCAGTTGCTCGGCGTGAGTCCTGGCGGCGCCCACTTTGTCAACGTTCTGCTGCACACGATCGCGGTGCTCCTGCTCTTCCTGGTCCTGTGGCAAATGACGAGCAGGCTTTGGCCGAGCGCCTTTGTCGCTGCGCTCTTCGCCATTCATCCACTACGCGTAGAATCGGTCGCCTGGATCTCGGAACGTAAAGATGTGCTCAGCGGCGTGTTTTTCATGCTCACGCTCGGCGCCTACGTGTCCTACGTGCGCCGGCCTACAGTTGGCCGATACATCGCAATATCGATTTTCTACGCGCTAGGTCTTATGGCCAAGCCGATGCTCGTGACGCTGCCGTTCGTGCTTTTGTTGCTCGATTACTGGCCACTGGAGAGAAACCAGAGGTCGGAAGTCAGAGGTCGGAAGTCAGAGGAGAGCGGACAGACGTCAGAAGTCGGAGGACGGAGGACAGCCGCCTTCACTAAAGTTACGGCGCGCCAAGGAGGACAGACTCGTGGTCAGTGGTCAGTGGTCAGTGGTCTGCTTCGGGAGAAGATTCCACTTTTCGCGCTCGCGGCTGCGGCCTCCATCATCACTTTGATCGTACAGTGGCACAGCACGCATCTAATCAAAGATCTTGCGTTCCCGATGCGGCTTAGCAACGCTTTTCTGAGTTACCTTATTTACGTAAAGGAGATGTTCTGGCCGGCGAACCTCGCCATTTTTTACCCCTTTACTTACAGAGGCCGCTTGGCGGTTATTGTCGTAGTTCTTTTTCTGATCATCGTCAGCGCCCAGGTAATTGCCGCTAATCGAAGACTCCCTTATCTCGTCACTGGTTGGTTCTGGTATATCGTGGTGCTCGTCCCGGTGATCGGCCTCGTCCAGGTGGGCGCCCAAGGCCACGCTGATCGCTACACCTACCTGCCCCACATCGGGCTCTATCTAGCGTTGACGTGGATGATCGCCGACCTGTCGAGGAGCTGGCGATACCGGAATCAACTGTTAGGTGTCGGTGCCGCGGCTGTGCTGGGAATGCTCAGCTGGAGCGCACACGAGCAGACGCGATACTGGCGCGATAGCGGTACGCTTTGGCGACACGCCCTGGCTGTCACTCAGAAAAATTACCTTGCCCATAACAATCTCGCTGCCTTTCTCGAAACAGGTGATGAAGCAGTTTCACACCTCCAGGAAGCGCTTAGATTGCAGCCCGATTATGCAACTGCCCATGAACACCTCGGCCGCATCCTAGTCGCTAAAGGCGAAACTGATAAGGCGATCGAGCATTTCCAGAAAACGGTGGCCTTCGAGCCTTACAACGCCGGTGCGTGGGGCCAGCTTGGGTACGCGTTTGTGGTCAAAGGTAAGGCGCGCGAAGCGGCTGGTTATTATGAACGGGCTTTGGGAAATGATCCCGATTTGCTAAATAGTTTGAATGGTTTGGCGTGGATTTTAGCGACCTGTCCAGACGCGTCATTACGTAATGGTGCACGAGCCATGCAGCTATCAAGGACAGCAGTCGAGCTTTCTCGACGTCAGGATGTGGCCTCTTTGCGCTCGCTGGCTGCCGCCTACGCCGAGACGGGTCACTTTGATAAAGCCATCGCAGTTGCGAACGAGGCATTACAGCTTGCACTCACGCAGTCTAACTCCAACCTGGTGAGCAGGCTCAAGCTCGAGCTCGATCTTTACCAAACACACTTACCGCTCCGCGACCATAGCTTGAAGCACGGCGACGCAGCGCCATGACTACAACCAAAGCTCTGCTGTAGGCGCCGGTCGTTGACTCCGAACGTCTTCGCGAGCAGGCCGCGGCCATCCTGTGCGTGGCAACATCCTGTGCGACCGAGGCCAGCGACCCCAGCTACAACCATGTGCAAGCCTTCGTTCCATTCGTTTCCTTTTGTGTTTCTATTGCGAGTGCGCCCGGACGTACGATCGGACGAGATTGCGAATCATCCGCTGATAACTGGTCTTGCGTCTGCGAGCTTCGCGCTTGAAGAACGAAACTGTTTGCTCATCCAAGGCTAATGTGACTTTCCTTTTCGGAACAATCGTCTCCGCCAGTTCATCAAGAGAGGGCAATTCGTCCTTGACCCGCCGCAGCTCGCCGATGATTTCGCCTTTGTCGTCTGTGTATCTAACGGTTTTCCTTTTCATACATTTTCCTGCCTTTCCTCCAGTATCCCGCCCCCGATAATGCGAATTATATCGGCGCGCCGAGTATAACGGATGGTCAAGATCCCCCTCGCAGTACGACCGATACAAAAGAAGCGCGGTTCGATTTCTGTATGCTCCTCATCCACCATAATGAGACGCAGCGGGTCGAGAAATGCATGCTGCGCCTCGGCGAAATCGACGCCGGGACGGAAAACGTTCTCACGCTCCTTGGCCTTTGTATTCGCGTTGATTCGCGTGATTCGCGGGTTGTTCATCTGTTGTTTCTATCGGTTGCTTATCGTATCTGTGTCATCCGCTTGCCGCCGCCGTAGTCCGGCAGCTGCCGGACGAAGGCTGGCGTCAATCTGTGGCCTCCGTGTGCTCCGTGGGTAATAGTCTTTCCCGCAGACCAAAGGTGAGTGGCGAATGTCCTCTTACCTATCCGTGAAATCCGCGGAATCCGCGGTCCGGCCCGGACTTTGGCGGTTCAACGAACGCCAAAAGGCACTGCTCGCACCACTTTATAACCTTGTAAATTTTGTAACGCCTCACCTGCCCCCTTTTATCGTTTACTTCACAAGGTGAGTATTCTAGTATTTCTAGCTCATTCTAATGATTCGGCCCCAAAATCGGTCTTAACCGAGGCATCCGGCGATACCCCCGTTTACGATTCTTATTTTTAAACCAGAAAAATCTCAGACATCGCTAAATTATGACTAAAAATCCACTCTCTCAATCCGGCCTCTTCACTTTCCGAGGCCTGTTAACCTTCACGCTTTGTTGCGCCGCCCTTTCGCTCGCTTTCCTCGGATTTGCCGCCACACCTCGAAAGGCCACGCCTTTGGCGAGCTCGAGCCAGGCGTCACCTTCACAGACCGCTCCAAGCGATGCGCCACCAAAGACCCCAACCGGTCCGGGCATCCCACGGTATTACAACTATTCGCCGGGGCCAGGAATTGGAGAAGCTGCTGGCGAACCATCCATCGGCTTTAACCCGGCTACCAAACGGGTGATGTATATCGCTAGTTTACAAACTCTCCAGGTAACTTTGCCGGAGAACGTCACGCCGTTGGGATCCGTCCCTGAGGCCTGCGACGCCCCTTCCGATTGGAAAGACGTTTCTTTTGCAACCACGAAGGTGCGATCTCTTGATTCAATTCTGTTCACCGACAGGGTTACGGGCCGCACGTTCGTATCCCAATTGAACACGGTGACGCAGACTAATCCTGTCCTGATCGGCCTCAATAGCTTAATGGCTTTCACCGACACGGATGGTGACCCCAACCCCGCCAATCCCAATAACGCGGCCTGGACTCCAGCGCAGATCAATCCGCCAGATGGCAGCAATGACCATGAAACTGTCGGGGCAGGACCATATCCAGCAGCGCTATCAAGCCTGAGCAATTCTCTCAACAAAGGTCATGCGGTATACTATTGCGGCCAGCTGGGTACGATCAACGCTGGGTCCACTGCGTTTTGCTCGCGGAGCGACGACGGTGGGTTGAACTTCGGCAAATCGATCCCCGTCTATCAGGACACAGTCTCAGGTTGTACTGCGGCAATTCACGGCCATGTAAAGGTCGCTCCTGATGGAACGGTTTACCTTCCCAATGGCCAATGCGGCGGACACCAGTCGGTGTTCGTTTCTACCAATGCTGCTTCGACCCCTTGGACTATCCACACTATCCCGAATAGTTTACCGATGGCGCCGGCCATCGCGCCGGCAACTTTCGACGTCTCAGATCCGCAGGTCGGCATCGCAACTGACGGCACCGTTTACTTTGCTTATACTGGACTGGTTCAAGGCGGGAACTCGACGGACAATCACATCTTCGTAGCGGTCTCACACGACCAAGGGTCCACTTGGAGCACGCCGGTTGACGTCGGCGCGAGCCTCGGAATCAACAACGCCGTTTTTGCGACAGCGGTGGCGGGCGACCCACAGCGCGCCGCGGTAGCTTTCCTGGGAACGACAACCAGCGGAGACCATCAATCCCCCAGCTTCAAAGGCACGTGGTACGGTTTTGTCGCTCACACTTACGACGGCGGTACCACCTGGACGACCGTCAACGCCAGCGATGGACCGGTGCAGCGCAACGCCTGCATTTGGAATAGCGGAGGCAACAACGTCTGCCGAAACCTTCTCGACTTCAATGACATTAACATGGACGATAAGGGATTTGTGCTTTTCGCTTATGCGGATGGCTGCGTTGATGCATGCAAAACCGGAGGTGCCAACTCTTATAGCTCGAAGGCTACCATTGCCCGCCAATCAGGTGGCAAGGGTCTGCTCGCGCAGTTTGATATGTCTGAGCCCGCTCTGGCGGAGCCCGCTTGTCTCTCCGGATGTCGCGATGACAAAGCTTCCTACTTGACGTGGATAGCTCCGGACAATGGCGGGTCCGACATCACTGGTTACAATATCTACCGCAGTGATGCTACACACACCGAGACCTTGGTTGGTCAGCAAATCAATCCCGCACAAAATACATTCACCGATCGCAACATCGATCCAACGGTAACTAGTTACAGTTACCGAATTACAGCCGTAAACGGCTTAGGTGAGGGGCCGGCCAGCAATGGCGTATCGCTGCCGGTCGGAGTGTGTCTGAAAACCGGCGGAGCCTGCATCCTGCCCGGCATCACGACAATCGTCGATCCAGCTGGTGATGAAACCGATGGCCAACCCGCGCACGATATCACTTCAGTTTCAATGGCGGAACCGATTACCGATACCGTTACTGGTGCCGCCAGCAATGTTGTCGTTACGATAAAAGTCGCATCCTTTAAAGATGCAGCCGGAAACTTCACCATTCCGCCCGGCTGGCGTTGGTCGATTCGTTTCGGCGTCCTCAAGAACGGCACGCTTATTACACCACCAACTGACGCTACAGGTGGCCCGGGAGAAGACTTTTTTGTAGGGATGGTTTCCGACGGCCAAGGGGCGCCGACCGGGAGCGGTAACCCGAGCTTCACGTGGGGCGTAACCAGCGTTCCCAATGGGACAGCGCGCATATTCACGACCAAAGGCAACATCGATCCGTCGAGCAATGCGACCGTCGATGGCACCATCACTTTAGTCCTGCCGAAATCGATCATCCAGAATCCCGGTCCGGGCGATACGATCAATATTACGCTTGCCAGTGTGCGCCTCGGGAGTGTGACGGGAGGAACCAATGACACAATTCCAGATATCACCGGCCCCGGTACCTACGTTTTGCGCGCGAACAATTTGTGCCTGCCTGACCTGCCACCGCTGGCGGTTCTTGCCGCTGATGTTGATCACGGCGATGCGCCCTTGACGGTGAATTTCGATGCCAGCGCGTCTCATGATACTGACGGGATCGATCAGATCGCCAGCTACACGTTCAACTTTAACGATGGTCACGACGACGTTACACAGACTTCGCCGACCATCAGTCATACATTCACCGACACCGGTGAATACGTTGTTCGACTGGTAGTGACTGATTCGCGCGGTAAACAGAGCTCCAATACCGCGACGTTCATTGTCTCGGTCGAGCCGCCGGTAACGGCAGTTGTTTCGAGAAAGACCCACGGCAACGCCGGTCCGTTCGACATTAATTTGCCGCTAACAGGGACACCCGGAATCGAATGCCGCAGCGGCGGAGCGACCAACGACTACACAATGGTTTTTAGCTTCGCGCACAATCTGACCACAGTCGGGGGCGCCAGTGTTACCAGTGGAACCGGCTCGGTCAGCAGCAGCATGATCGATAGCAGCGATCCGCGTAACTATATCGTCAATCTCACTGGCGCAACCAATGCCCAATATCTCACGGTCGCTGTCGCCGGAGCGCACGATGCCGCAGGAGCAAACTTCGGCGCCTCCCAGCAAATGGGTGTGCTTATTGGCGACGTGAACGCGACTAAGCGGGTTGACGCAGCGGATGTTTCACTGGTCAGACAACAGACACTTCAACCCGTGACAAATTCCAACTTCCGGGAGGATATTAACGCCAGCGGTCGCATCGACGCAGCTGACGTCTCCATCGCTCGGCAACAAACTTTGACAACGCTGCCGTAACGCTCTCGGGCTGCATTTATTTAAGTGAATGTTGCGAGATGGTAGCGATGATTTCCGAGCCAGTAGTTTATCTGCGATAAATCTGAAAAAAGAATCGCTCCTGCATCCGAACTGCCAGCGAAAACCGAATCGAAAGACACCCCTTCAAACCACTTAAATTTGAGGCCTTCCCATGAATCGTAAATTGCGTTTGTTTACGTCAGTAATCCTAACAATCACCGCGGTGGCCATCATCGGCGGTGTTTTCTTATCAAAACCGCGGCCAGTTTCGGCAAGTCCCGGCCCTAGCTTTCCGACATACGTGCCGGGGAGCTTTACCTTCACCACGTCTTTGCAACTGCCCAAGCCGCTCACAATATGGTGGAGGGCGAGATCGATCAGGCGGCTGAACCTGAAATCAAGATCGACATCTTCGGCAACATCTATGTCACCGGCGCCCACGGTGTTCCCGGCGGTTTGGATTTCTGGAAATCGACCGATAAAGGGAGCAAATTTCGTTTACCTGGGCCAGCCGGACGGAGCACAGGATAAATGCACCCCGGCGGGCCCGGTGATTTGCCAAAACGGCCTCGGCGGCGGGGATGACTCGATTGATGTTTCAAACGGAGGTTACCTGTACATTTCCAGTCTGTGGGGAGGCGCCGTGACCATGTCCACCTCGTGCTGTGGCGCCCAGCGAGAATTGATGGAAATTTCGCTGATTTGTCCGAAATCGCGCCGTGACAACCCGATCCGAGTGTAAGAAAATCGACTGATTTTACATCCACTTGTCCAGCGAAAATCGAACCAAAGGAAACTATTGTCTTTTCGAACCATTCACCAACAGAACATCCGATGAAAGATAAATTCCATCCATTCAAACTAGTCGCAGCGTCAGGGCTTGTCGTCATAGGCAGCATTTTGCTGTCGAATGCTCTGGCTCGTCCAGAAGCAGTAGCCCTGGCCGGACCACCATCTGCCACCTCCCAACCTGCCGGCACGCGCACAGGTATCAATGCCGTGACAGGATTTACGTTTTCGACTCCGCAAGCGCTTACGCACGCTCCCATACCTACGGTATCTCCGTGCCCTGTACCAGGCGGTTGCCCGTCTATTAAAGACCAGGACGTTGAACCCGAAATTAAAGTAGACATTTTCGGAAACGTTTACGTCACTGCGATCCATGGTTATCCCGGCGGTCTCGATCTTTGGAAGTCCACTGATCATGGCGCGAATTTCGTTTATCTGGGGATTCCGGACGGCACGGAAGACAAATGTGTCACCGGGGTGACTCCGTGTATCGGCGGCGCGGGTGGCGGCGATGACTCAATCGATGTTTCGAACGGCGGCTATCTCTACATTTCAAGTCTGTTGCCCAGTTCAGTTACCATGTCCACCTCCATGGACGGCGGAACGGGCGGAACTCTCCCAACGCAGGCTTGGGAGGTGAATCCTGCTTCATCGGGCATTCCGGTGAACGACCGGCAATGGATCGCTGCTCGTGGTCCACAGACGGTTTACATGACCTTTGACCAGGCACCGGTGAACACGACGATCTGGTTCACGAAATCCACCGACGCTGGAAAGACATGGGCGGCTCCGTCGATGCTTATTCCTCTCCAAACTCTTTCGCGTGAAAACAACGTGGCTGTTGACCAGTACAACGGCAATATCTACACGACCTACACGCCTTCAGGCAGCCCTAACCAACTCAATCTCATCAGATCGGCCGACGGCGGCGCAACGTTTACCACCCTCACGGCATACACCGGTCCTACCGCGACGTGCCTCGAAAACGCCTTTCCGATCGTCGCCGTAGATCGAGGCGGAAACGTTCACGTCGTGTTCACCCAGTCCACCGGCTGCACATCCCGCACGAACGCGCACGTTTACTTGATTAGCTCGGCCAATGCCGGAACGACGTGGACTGCGCCGGTCCAAATTGACGGCGGCCTTAACAACAACAGCACCGTTATGCCTTATATCGTCGCCGGCAGCTCGGGCGTAGTCGATGTGACGTGGTACGGCTCAAGCATGTCGTCGCCGGACAATACTCCATCTGCCACGGACAAGAGCACCTGGTGGAACGTTAACTTCGCGCAAGTAACGAACGCGCTAAGTGCTACCCCAACTATCGCTCAAACCATTGTCGTAGGTGCGGTTCATAATCTGCCGATCTGCTCACGGGGAGGCAACTGTACCGGCAATACACGCGACCTGGCGGAATATTACACAATGACGCTGGATCCAGATGGCAACGCGAACATCGCCTATACGGACGAAGTTGACTATTGTGCGGCTAACCCGGCCCCGAACTGCCTGGCGCACACTTACTACACCAAGCAAACCGGCGGCCCGAGCGCGTACAATCCGCCGGCTCCGCCTCCTCCGGCGACCTTCGCGGCAAACCTAAATCCAATCACCCAGCCGCCGGGTAGCGGTGATCCATCGGGCGCCGAGCCGAGTATGAGAGCCGATTCGCACAACTGTCTCTTCTCTGCCGCTCCTGTCGGGCCCAAGTTCTGGAAATCGACGGACGCCGGTTCAAGCTTCAAGCTTCTCGGTAACCCGGTTCTCAGCACAGGGCTGATTGGCGGCGACGAAGAGATCCTGCCTTTCCCGCAACCATCCGGTGCTCGACCAGACGCGCTGTACTTCGCGGATCTCGGCGTCTCGACCGTGCACATCAGCAAATCAACTGATGGTGGCGCTACTTGGTTTAAGCCAGGCCCAGGAGGGGCTGCTGGTGAAGTCTCTGCTTCGGTGGACCGCCAGTGGATGGCGGGCGACCGTAGCGGGGCAAATCAGACCGTGTACCTTTGGGAGCACGAGTTTGTTACGCAGGTGTTAAGAATGAGTGCCCTCACCAACGATACGGCGTGGTCACCGTTTGCGAGTGGAATGACCGATCCGGAACTGATCGCGCCACCTGGGTCTACCATCCAGAACACGGTTCCCGGGCCGACCTTTGCCGATCCAGCCACGCATCAAGTCTACGGTTTCTTGAGCGCCTCGACCGTAACGACAAATGTGGTGGGCGCGCCGGCCGGCAAACTGCCTAACGTGTGGGAAGCCGATGGCCCGGGTACGTTTACAACGGGGGTGCCGCCCGGACCGTTCACTAACCATCCGGTGTTCAAAGGGGTGATTGATTCGCCCACTTCGGCGCCTTCGCCGGCGCCTACGCCCGACCCGCGGGCCCGAACTATCGGTTCGAACACGGCGAATCTATTCAACGGCGCTGCGATTGATTCCGCCGGGAATATTTACGCGACGTGGGCGACACCGAGCGGTCGCACTGGCCTTTACGATGTCTGGTTCGCCTCGTCGCGTGATCACGGCGCAACGTATTACGGACCGTTCAAGATCAATCCGAACGGGATCCAGGGAAATATGCCGTGGATCGCTGCCGGCGATAATGGCCGCGTCGACATCGTCTATTACGGGACGACGGGTACAGAGGATCCAACTACCTCAACGACTGATGCGTGGAACGTCTTCTTCGCCCAATCGCTCAACGCGGCTGACCACGAACCAGTCTTTACCGTAAGTCAGGCCAGCGATCACATCATGCACGTGGGACCGATCTGCAACATCGGGATCCTCTGCTCGGGCGGGACGCGCCAGCTGCTTGATTTCTTCCAGGTAGCGATCGGGCCGGATGGGTTGGCCAACATCGCTTATGCCGACACCGGAGCAGGCAACGGCGGCTCGCACGTTTCCTACGCCCGGCAGAATAGCGGGCCGCTAGCATTAACGAATCCGAGCGCGATTACCTGCCTGCCCATTCCGGTTCTGACTAGCGTGGTGTCCGAGATGACTCATGGCAGCGCTGGCACATTCGATGTCAATATGCCGTTGCCGCCTACTTCTTCCCCGCGAGGAGTGGAATGTCGGAGCAGCAGTTCAATGGGTGCTGGAAACTACAAGCTGGTCTTTACCTTCACGGCTAACCTGACCAGCGTGGCCAGCGCGAGCGTTACTGGCGGAACCGGCTCGGTAAGCAGTAGCGCGATCGGGCCTAACCCCAATCAATACACCGTGAACCTCACCGGCGTAGCCGATCAGCAGTATATCACGGTAAGGTTGAACAGTGTGGTGGATGCAACCGGTGCCGGCCCAAGCAATATCACGAGTCCACAACTGGGTATATTGGTGGGCGACGTCAACCCGACTGGGCGCGTGGATGCAGCTGATGTGTCGATAGTGAGGCAACAGACACTTGCCGCGATCACCAACTCCAACTTCCGGGCAGACATCAACGCCACCGGGCGCATCGACGCCGCTGACGTTTCCATCGCCCGCCAGGATACCCTGCACACGTTACCTTCGCCTCCATAATTTAACCTCATACTGTTAAACCGCAGACGGGCTGATCTGGTAAGCTGCCAGACCAGCCCGTTTTGTTGCTATAGCCGCCTAATGTTGCATGCTCATTTGTGCGGTGGCAGGCGTGCTTGGCGCGCCGGAGTCAGACGAAGGCGGCTCGCCTGCGTTACCTGAACATTTGCAGCCAGCACGGCTACCGCTACGGAAAGCAGCCGAGGACGGACTGCCTTCACAGAAAAGAAGCCATTTCACGAAGGCTGCGGTGGCGGGCGTCCTCGTCAGCCCCGACAACTTATCACACTTCTCCAATGCCAGCGGGGGTCACCGACCCCGGCTACAAACAAGTCCCGGGTGCGACGGCACTGGCCCAAAAATTAGGCCGCGCCTTACCTCCGAGAAGCCCGCCAAAACCGAAACGAAAGAAACCCTTCAAACCTACTTAAGCTCGAGGCCCATGAATCGTAAATTACGTTTGTTTATGTATGGTAATAAATGATACACTTAACAGTATGTTCTGGGATATTCATCCAATATCAGGGCTGAAAAAGTGTCCCCTCTTCGTCAACAACTCGCTTCATCACCCATAGCGTCGCGGCCTAACAAACAAAAAGAAAAACTCCCCATGAAAAAAAATCGAGGTTTCAGAGACGGTCTCATTAATCTGAGAGTCGGTATTATTTTCTTCCTTTGGTCAACGAGCGCGCTGCTGGCCATGTTCGCTTTCGGGGCGCGGCCGGCGGCAAAGAGTCTCGCAGCATCTGCACCTTCTGCATCTCCGCCCACAGTGCCGAGACGCTTCGCGTGAATGGCTACCGGAGTGCGGCGACGCAGCGCCACGGCGACAGAGAATGCCGCCTAATGTTGCATGCTCATCTCTGTGGTGGCAGGCGTCCCCGCCTGCCGTCTGCCCCGACAACTTATCACACGTTTCCAGTGCCAGCCGCGGTCACCGATCCCGGCTACAAACAAGTAGCGCGCCGAAGGCGGATCACCGGTTCTGTGCGCGATCACCTTCGGCCAAAAACTGAGCCGCACCTACGTCCAAACAACACGCGAAAACCGAAGGTAACAGTTAGGTGACGACGTAAATCCAACAGGAGAACCCCTCCCATGAGTTCAAAATCGCGCTGGTCCGCGGCAATCACCGCCGTTGCGGTCTCGCAGTCGCCGGTTCCTTTCCAACCAGTGTGCTTAGCCGGCAGCGGCACCGCGCCGCGCGAGTGGCGGCTCGATGGAACACGATCTTTAGACCCGCCACAGACGCGTGGCTACAACCTCATTTTGCCTAATAAATAAAGTAAGGAACTTGCTATCATGAAAAAGAAATCCACCCCACAATCCGGTATTTTCAACCCGCGCATGATCATGGCGTGCGCGTTTTTCGGTGTCGCCAGCCTGCTGACATATTTCAGTTTTGCAGCCTCGGCCGGCCCGGCTCACAGGCTCAATGTCACCAAAAGCCCGGCACCGCCGACTCAGGTGATCACAGTCAACAGCACCTCGCCCGTGATCGCTAATGATGGTTTTTGTACTCTCGCGGAAGCAATCATCGCCGCCAACACCGCTACGCCTTCGGGTTCGATGGCCGGCGAATGTCCCGCCGGCGGCGGCCCCCTCGGCGGCACTGTGATCGTGTTGCAAAGCTTCGCGACCTACACCCTGGTCCAGGCACACAACTCTTCGTATGGTTTCAACGGTCTGCCGCAGGTCACCACCCCGATTACCATTGAGGGCAACGGCTCTATCATTCAGAACGGTGGTGCGAACAAGTTCCGCCTCTTCTACATTTCCTCTACCGGCAATTTGTTGCTGGTAAACCTGACTGTTAGCGGTGGCTTGGCCCAAGGCGGGGATGGCGGAGTAGGTTTCTTTGGTGGTGGCGGCGGCGCGGGGCTAGGCGGTGCGATTTACAACCAGGGCGCGTTGACCCTCAACGGGGTCACCCTCAACGGCAACCGCGCCCAAGGCGGCGCCGGTGGAGTGGGAACCGTCAGTCCGATGGGCTTTGGCGGCGGTGGCGGCGGCGGCGGCCTCGGCGGGACCGGCGGCAGTAATACTACTGGATACGGCGGTGCCGGCGGTGGCAGCTTTGGCGGCAACGGCGGCAAGGCTGGCGTGTTCGCCACAACAAATGATGGCGGCGGCGGCGGCGGCGAAACCATCGGCAGCGACGGTGGCAACAGCACTCCTGC
>JACXTT010002596.1_pt1 | contig 28497 bp, 34 predicted proteins | sample 9270951 | NCBI WGS metagenome assembly JACXTT01 (sample SAMN15532306, study PRJNA645909) | rock metagenome | isolation source: weathered quartz diorite | place: Puerto Rico | collected 2017-06-21 | reverse complement strand
GCCTCGACTACGCCGGTGGCGACCACGTCGCAGCGCATGATACCGCCGAAGATATTGACCAGCACGCCCTTCACGTTCTTGTCCGAGAGGATAATCTTGAACGCCTCGGTCACTTTCTCGGTGGTTGCGCCGCCGCCGACGTCGAGAAAATTGGCTGGTTCGGCGCCGTAGTGTTTGATGATGTCCATGGTTGCCATCGCCAGACCTGCGCCGTTGACCATGCAGCCGATGTTGCCGTCCAGAGCGATGTAGCTAAGATCGAATTTCGACGCCTCGACTTCTTTGGGGTTCTCCTCACTGACATCACGCATCTCACGGATGTCGGCGTGACGGAAGAGCGCGTTGTCATCGAATCCCATCTTGGCGTCCAGAGCGATGAGATCCCCAGACTTGGTCAAGACCAACGGGTTGATCTCAACCAAAGACGCGTCACTTTCGCTGAACGCGCGGGAGAGCGCGCGCATAAAACCGACGGCTTTATTGATCGAGTCCTTCGGTAGACCCAGACCGTAGGCAAGTTTGCGGCCCTGGAAGTCGATGAAACCTACCGCGGGATCGACGGCGGCGCGTAGGATCTTCTCCGGTGAACGGGCGGCGACTTCTTCGATCTCGACTCCACCCTCGGAACTGGCCATCATCGTCACGCGAGACGTTGCCCGGTCGATGACCATGCCGAGGTAGTATTCCTTGGCGATGTCACAGCCTTGTTCGACAAAGACTTTCTGCACCTCTTTGCCCTCAGGACCGGTCTGGTGCGTAACCAGCTTTTTGCCGAGCAGGGAGGCAGCAATGTCGCGCGCTGCTTGGGGGTCCTTTGCCAGTTTCACCCCACCAGCCTTGCCACGGCCACCCGCGTGGATCTGCGCTTTGACCACGCACAGACCGCCGCCCAGTTCTTTTGCCGCCGCCTCAGCTTCTTCCGGCGTGGTGGCGACTTTGCCTTTCAGCACCGCCACCCCGTATTTTCGCAGAATTTCTTTAACCTGGTTTTCGTGAATGTTCATAGATTAGCTTTCAGCTATTAGCAGATAGCATATAGCTCGCTCACTGCGTTCGCTCTATGGCCTATAGTCCTGCCACAAGCCATAAGCTATAAGCCAGAAGCTATTTATTCTTTCCGGCAGCGCGGGATCAGGCCTGGGGTCCGGTCATCCGCTCCGGCCGCACCCACTCGTCAAATTGCTCGGCGGTGATGTGACCGAGGGCAAGCGCCGCCTCCTTGAGGCCCGTGCCGTCCTTGTGGGCCTTCTTGGCGATCGCCGCCGCGCGCTCATACCCAATGTGGGGGTTGAGCGCGGTCACGGTCATCAACGAGTCTCGCAGGTGCGCCTCGATCACCGGCCGATTGGGCTCGATCCCCACCGCGCAGTGGTCGTTGAAGGCGCCGCACGCATCGGCAATCAGCTGAATCGACTCGAGCAGGTTGTGGATCATCACCGGCTTGAAGACGTTGAGCTGGAAGTTGCCCTGCGAACCAGCGAAGGCCACCGCCGCGTCGTTGCCAAATACCTGCACGGCAACCATCGTCAACGCCTCTGACTGGGTCGGGTTGACCTTGCCTGGCATAATCGAGGAGCCCGGCTCGTTCTCTGGGATGAGAATCTCGCCGATGCCCGCCCGCGGCCCTGACGCCAGCCAGCGAACGTCATTAGCGATCTTCATCAACGCACAGGCGAGCGTTCGTAGGGATGCACTGGCTGTGACCATGGCATCGTGCGCGGAGAGCGCGGCGAACTTATTCGGCGCTGAAATAAACGGCCTGCCGGTTTCCTCAACCATCTTGGCCGCGGCGAGGTCACCGAACCGCGGGTGCGCATTCAAACCAGTGCCGACCGCCGTACCGCCAATGGCCAGCTCGCAGAGGCCAGGAATAGTCTGCCGCACGCCGGCGAGCGCTGCGTCAAGCTGCGCGACCCAGCCGCCGATCTCCTGTCCGAGCGTGATCGGTGTGGCGTCCTGCAGGTGGGTGCGACCGATCTTGACCACGTCCTTATACTGTTCTGCCTTGGTGTACAGGGTATCGCGCAACCGCGTCACCGCGGGGATCAAGACGTCCTCAAGCTGCTCGACTGCGGCGATATGCATGGCTGTCGGGAAGGTATCGTTGGAGCTCTGACCGCGGTTGACATCATCGTTGGGGTGGATCGGCTTCTTCGATCCCATCACGCCACCGGCAAGTTCGATCGCCCGGTTCGAGATCACCTCGTTGGCGTTCATGTTCGTCTGGGTACCCGAGCCGGTCTGGAACACCACCAGAGGAAAGTGGTCATCAAGCTTGCCAGAGATCACTTCGTCCGCCGCCCGTACGATCAGATCGACCTTCTCCTGTGGGAGCTCACCTAGCTCGCCATTGGCTAGGGCAGCGCATTTCTTGAGCACGCCAAGGGCGCGGATGATCGACCGGGAGAAGCGGAAGCGATCAACGCCGATCGGGAAGTTGGTGCGCGACCGCTCCGTCTGCGCCCCCCAGTAACGATCGGCCGGAACCTCGATTGCGCCCATGCTATCCGTCTCTATTCTCGTTTTCCCTCGATTCTTATCATTCATGGTGTCCCTCCTCCGAACACGCCTCTAGATAGATAGGAGGATGGCTCCGGCTGTCACTGTGCCAATAATAGCTGCCCCATAACAGAGAACTGCGATAGGAGTCTGATACCCTCTTAACCCCATATCATAGAGGGTATGACGGAAACGATGAGCACAATGAAAAAAAGGCAAAGAGATAAGGATGAAAAGGTAGAGCTTGGTGAGCGGATGGGAGACCAAAGCCCGCATGTGGTCAATCGATACCCAGCCCAGAGGCTCCGCTATCCCGTTCAACACAATATGCACCGGCACGAGCAGGGCCGCCACCATCCCACCAGCCGAGAAAAGAGACCACCACAGGGCCTCGTTAGGCGACTTGGCCATTGTTCAGCTCCTCAGCACGAGCCACAGGATGACAACAGAGATCGCCAACCAGGCCACGTAGTGCGGGCCGGCGATCAGGGCTGGCGAAACTTTTTCTTCCCCCCTGCGCACGACCATGACCTTGGGCGTGAGGTTGAACCAGGTGATGCTGTGGTAGAGTGCAGCAACAAACGCCAGCCCATGGAAAAGAAGCCACCCGAACGAGGCACGGCGCTCCAGAAATGCCCTATACGCCTCAGTTCCCTTCGCCAGGTGCGAGAGCTGGACAAGGTAGAAAACCAAGAAGGCGGCAACGAAGACGCTAGTTAGCTCCCGCAGCATGAAGAGCACGTAGTTAGTCCTGCTCGTCCACCAAGTAGAAGACATTGGGCGTCGGTATGGCCTCATCGCGACCCCCACGGCATCAGAACAGATTTGACCAAGTCAAGAGCTCCAGCAACCTTTTCCTGTTGGATGGCACCAGCCGGATCGACATCTTTGGGGCAGACCACTGAGCATTCACCGACAAACGTGCATTCCCAAATCGCCTCGTGGCTGAACACCACGTCTTTCCTGGCGGCTTGGCCCTGATCGCGGGAATCCAGGTTATAGCGGTGTGCTAACGCAATCGCCGCCGGCCCGAGAAAGTCTTGGTGCGTGGTCCCATACACCGGGCAGGCGGCGTAGCACAGCATGCAGTTAATACACATGCTGAACTGTTTGTAACTCGCCAGTTCGGCCGGGCTCTGCAGATACTCACCCTCGGTGACTGGTTTCTCCTGCTCACGGATGATCCAGGGCTTGACTTCCCTGAGTTTGTGCATGAAATCATCCATGTTGATGACCAGATCACGTTCGACCGGAAAATTGGCCAGCGGTTCCACGCGAATCGGCGCCGGGTAGTAGTCTTTGAGGAAGGCGGCGCAGGTGAGCTTGGGGGTGCCGTTCACCATCATGCCGCAACTGCCGCACACGCCCATGCGGCAGGACCAGCGGTACGACAACGTGCCATCCACTTGATCCTTTAGGTAGTTCAATGCGTCTAGAACCACCCAATCCTCACGGTATGGCACTGTGTAACTCTGGAAGGTCGGTCCTTGTTCTACCTCCGGCCGGTATCGGAAGATCTCCAGCGTGATGCTGGGCTCAGCCATCGTTACTCTCCATATTTCCGTTCAGCAGGGGGCCAGCGGGTGATCACGACGTCCAGGTACTCTATCCGTGGCGGGCCCTCTGTTCGGTAAGCCAGCGAGTGTGCAAGGAACTTTTCGTCGTCGCGTTTCGGGTAATCGGTGCGCTGATGAGAGCCACGGGACTCCGTGCGCGCCAAGGCAGGATAGGCTACCGCCTCGGCTACGTCCAGCATGAATTCCAGTTCCAGAGCCGCTGTCAGCTCGGTGTTAAAAGTCAAGCTGCGGTCGTCAAGGGTGATGCGGGTGAAGCGCTCTTTGAGCTCAGCCAGTTTGTTGCAGGTTTCCTTAAGCGACGATTCCGTACGATAGATGCCGGCACCTGACTCCATGGTCGCCGTCATCTCGGCACGAAGCCGCGCAATGCGTTCCTTGCCGCCCTGCTTGGCAATGAAATTCTTCCTGATCCGTTCCTGCTCGTCTTGGGCCTGGGCTTCGAGGGCCCGAGTGTCGGACTGCGGATGTTCTCGGGCAAAGGCCGCGGCCGACCTGCCGGCCCGGGCGCCGAACACCAGCAGCTCAGTGAGTGAGTTTGAGCCCAATCGGTTGGCACCATTGATACTCACACAGGCACACTCGCCAGCGGCGAAGAGACCCGCGAGTGGGGTCGCAGCCTCGATGTCCGTGTGGATGCCACCCATCATGTAGTGCACCACCGGGCGGACCGGGATGGGTTCGTAGACCGGGTCGATGCCAGCGTAGTTCTTGGAAAGCTCCCGCACAAAAGGGATCTTCTTGTCGATCTTTTTCTCTCCCAGGTGGCGGACATCGAGATGCACGACGGCACCGTAAGGTCCCGGGAGGGTGCGGCCCTTCTCCTGCTCCTTGACGAAGGCTTGGGACAGCTTGTCCCGCGGACCCAACTCCATGGTCCGTTTCTGCGGGTGTCTGGGGTCGGTGATATCAAGGGGCTTACCGAGGCCATAGTCTTGCAGGTAGCGGTAGCCGTTCTTGTTGACCAGAATCCCTCCCTCGCCACGGGCAGCCTCGGTGATCAAAATGCCTGTCCCGGGCAGGCCGGTGGGGTGGTACTGGACGAACTCCATGTCCTTAAGGGGCACACCAGCCCGATAAGCCAGGGCCATGCCGTCGCCAGTCTTGATGGCGCCGTTGGTGGTAAAGGGGAAGATGCGCCCAGCCCCACCCGTGCACAGAATGACCGCCTTGGCTAGAATCGGCTGCACCATGCCGCTGCGCAGCTCAATGGCCGTCACCCCCTGGCAGCGGCCGTTTTCCACCAGCAGTTTGGTGGCGAAACACTCGTCATAACGCTTGATCGCGTCGTACTTGAGTGAGGTCTGGAATAGGGCGTGGAGTAGATGGAAACCGGTCTTGTCGGCAGCAAACCAGGTCCGCTCAATCGTCATCCCGCCAAACGGGCGCACAGCGATGCGGCCGTCAGGCTCGCGGCCCCAGGGACATCCCCATTGCTCCAACTGAATGAGCTCGGCCGGGGCTTCTTGCACGAATAACTCGACCGCATCTTGGTCGGCCATCCAGTCAGAACCGGTGATGGTGTCGTTGATATGCTTTTCGAGGCTGTCGTTCTCCTTGATGACCGCGGCCGTGCCGCCCTCGGCAGCTACCGTGTGGCTACGCATAGGGTAGACTTTGGAGATAATTGCGATGTCCAGTTTGGGGTCCGCTTCGGCTACGGCGATGGCAGCGCGGAGTCCTGCCCCTCCGCCTCCTACAATGAGTACGTCATGCACGAGCGCCATGCCTCCTCTTATTATGCCTGCCTGTCCTGAGCTTAATCGCAGGACGCGTATTGCTTACGCCCCTCTTTGTACAGGTCATCTGGCTCGCTGGCCTTACGCGCTTTGCGCCAACACCTTATCCATCGCCGCGACCAACTCCTGCACATGGCTGACCGACACTGCCATCTCCTGCTTTTCCTTGTCGCTCAGAGCGATCTCAATCACGCGTTCAACTCCCTCAGCGCCGATCAATACCGGCACCCCGAAGTAGACGCCATTGATGCCGTACTCTCCCTCCAGGTATGCCGCGCAAGGTAGGATATGCTTCTTATCGTAGAGGTACGCCTCGGTCATCTGAATCGCCGCAGACGCCGGAGAATAGAAGGCTGAACCGGTCTTGAGCAGTTCCACGATCTCGCCGCCGGCTTTGCGGGTGCGGTTCTCGATCTCTTCGAGCCGCTGAGCCGAGATCAGCCGCTCTACGGGAATACCGGCCACCTGGCAGTAGCTGCGCACCGGCACCATGTCGTCGCCATGCCCGCCCAGGACCACGGCGGTGACGTTGTGCACCGAGACCTTCAGTTCTTGCGCAATGAACGTGCGGTAACGGGAGGAGTCGAGCACTCCGGCCTGACCAACGACTTGATTCTTGGGAAAACCGGTAACCCGCTTGGCCAGGGTGACCATCGCGTCGAGCGGGTTGGTGATGACAATGACAAAAGAGTGCGGGGCATATTTCGCGATACTCTCCGAGACCTGGCGCATAATTTTGCAGTTGATGCCGAGCAGGTCATCGCGGCTCATCCCCGGCTTGCGTGCCACACCGGCAGTGACAATGCACACATCAGCGCCTTGGATGTCGGTGTAACTTGTGGTCCCAATGAGGTTGACGTCGTACCCTTCGATCGGCCCAGCTTCGAGTAGGTCCAGCGCCTTGCCTTGCGGTAGGCCATCAATCACATCGTACAGCACCACGTCGCCCAGCCCCTTCAGGGCACAGAGGTGAGCGAGTGTGCCGCCGATGTTACCGGCACCGATGAGAGCAATCTTCTTTCGTGCCATCCCTCTTTCTCCGAGTGATCAAGTGGTAACAAGGAAGCGTCGTTGGGCGACTTAGAAAATCCTTTGATTCCTTCACTATCGTGTCGAAAGTTGGGGGCAAGATGCCAAAATTCGCAGAGTCTGTCTAGGGGAGGTGAGAGAACAGATGGGACGTGCTAGCGGGAGTAGCGCGGCGCGGCGTTGCCCCTACCCGGGCAGTGAAATTATCCTACGCCGTGGCCTGTAGTGCCCGGTCTAGTCTCCCTGCCGTGCCTCGTGAGGTCTTCTCCGTCAGGAACACGACGAACTCTTGGACCGCGGGCGAGAAACGCCGGCCCCGCTTCGAGATAATCCCCAGTGGCCGCATCATGACCTCGTCCGTAAATTGGATCACCTTAAGAGTTTCGTTTTTGATTTCCTGAGCGATGCAGGGCTCCGGCACGACAGAAATACCCGAACCGATCTCGACGACCCGTTTAATGGTTTCGATGTTGTCTACCTCCATGACGTATTGCACCTTGATACCATGCCGGCGGAGAATCCTGTCCAGAGCCCGACGGGTAGGAATGTCACGCTCGAAACCGACAAACCTCTCTCTATCCAGCTTCTTAATCGGGAGGCGGTGGAACTGAGCAAAAGGGTGCTGCGGGGCACAGACCAACACGAGGCGATCCTCGCGAAATGGAGTGACCAGAATCTGCGGCCGTTTGCGGGGATAGGCGACTATGCCCAGGTCAATATCTCCCCGGCTCACGTCTTCGTAGATCCTGTTCCCTCGAGTGTATTCGAGATGGACATTGATGTCCGGAAAGGTCCGGAGATATCTCTTGAGAGGAGAAGAAAGCTCATATAATCCGACACTATCTACCGTAGCCACCTGCACCGTGCCAGTCATCGAGCGCGACAGAGTCTGGAGACTATCTTCAATTTCCCGGTACTTCTGGACGATCTCCTTCCCAGCCTGGTAGAGTACCTCCCCAGCCTGGGTCAGCCGGACGTGTCCTTTAGAGCGCTCGATCAGTTCCCAGCCGTAGTGCTCTTCGAGGCTGCGGACCTTCTGGCTAACGGCGGACTGGGTGATGAAATTCTTCGCCGCCGCCAGCGAAAAACTGCCGGTTTCGGCCAGGTCACAGAAGACCTTCAAGGTTGCAATGTGCATAATTCCTAACAACTTGATGGCTGATCCCGATGAGGTTGACGTCGTACCCTGCGATCGGTCCGGCTTCGAGAATGTCGAGTGCCTTGCCTTGGTGCAGACCGTCAATTACGTCGTACAGGACTACGTCGCCTAGCCCCTTCAAAGCGCACAGATGAGCGAGCGTGCCGCCGCTGTTGCCAGCGCCGATGAGTGCAGTCTTCTTTCGAGCCATGCGTTTTCTCCCAATGATCCTGCGGAAAGAAGATGAAGAGATACGGCTAGGCGTCTGAGCCAGCTACTGAGCTTTGCAATGGTATTGGAGTCCGGGGGAAAGATGCCAAAATTCACCGAGCCTGTCTAGGGTACGGCGGGAGAGTGGAAGGGAAGAGGGCGCCTTAGTCCGCGCGCTTGAACTCAGCGTCTGGCTTGCGGACGTAACATGGCATGAGGATGCTGAAGTCGTCGAATTCTCCTCGGCATAACCGTTCCCACGCCAGCCTAGCGATTGTCGCTCCACGCGGATGATGCGTGACAAAAGGAAGGAGCCGCGCCGCAGGTCCGCAGTGCGCTTGAATAAGATTTCCGTACGTTTCGACGCCGTCGCCGAGGAACAAACAGGGAGTCGCAAGGTGATCGAGTAGCTCCCCTGGCGCGCAGACCTGGTCGGGGGTCAGCCTTTCCAACCAACCCTGCCGGTCACGGTGGAAGAGCGCTGTGTAGACCTCGCCTTTGCGAGCGTCGAGGAGGGGGCAAATGTTTCCTTGCCAACTGCTGACGGTGTGGGCGAGGGCGGCGAGGGTTGGCTCTCCTACAACCTTACACCCCAAGGCATAGGCGAAGCCTTTGACCGTGCTCAACCCGATGCGCAGGCCGGTGAACGACCCCGGACCGGTCGAAACGCCGATCCCGTACAGCTCACCAAGAGAGACTTCGCAACGGGCGAGAAGCTTGAGGAGAAGAGGGAGCAACGTTTCGGTGTGGTTGGAACTGGCCGGGCACGATTCCTCGCCCAGCAGGTCCCCATCACGCACCAGTCCGACGCAGGCAATTCTGGTGGCGGTATCGATGCCGAGGACGAGCATAGCTGGGAGATAAAACGTAAAGCGTAAAACGTAAGGTGAAGACTGATGAATTACTCGGCGTTTTACGTTTTAAAAGACCCCGCAAAGGCGAAAGTGTTCCATGCTACCTTCATCCCACCAAACGAGCGATATCGTTGTAGAAGACCAGTACGATAAGGGTGGCGATGACCAGGAACCCGACCCGCCAGGCCATCTCGCGTGAGCGGACGCTGAGTGGACGGCCGAGCAAGAATTCGATCAGGAAAAACAAAAGGTGACCTCCATCGAGGAGGGGGATAGGCAAAAGATTGAACACGGCCAGGTTGACATTGATAACCGCGGCGAAGCGGAGGAGATAGTCGAGCCCCAAACGTGCCTGTTGTCCCGCGACTTGCGCGATCAGGATCGGCCCGCCCAGCTCTTTGGCTGACACTTCACCCCTGATCAGCATCACCAAGCTCTGAAAAATGAGCTTAGTCCACAGCCAGGTTTGCTCGGCGCCAATCTTGATCGCTTGGCCAAAAGAGACCGACTGCGACTGAAAAACCCGCTCGATACCGATGACGTACCCCGGCTGCCCGTTCCCCCCAGGTTGGGCGTTGCGCCACTCGGGGGTGACCACAACTTCCACGGGTTGTCCATCGCCTCTTTTGACCGTCAGATGGGTTTCCTGGCCTTGGCTATGTTGAATGCGGTCGGCCAGTTCTTCCCAATTCTTCACCGGGGTGCCGGCGACACTGAGGATTTCATCACCCGGTTGCAGCCCGGCTTTCTGCGCTGGCAGGTTCGGCACCACCCCACCGATCTTCGCGGCGTCGAGCGGTACAGTTACCCCAAAACTCAGGAAGGTGATGCTAAAGATGATAAATGCCCACACGAAGTTGGAGAACGGTCCGGCAAAGACGATGAAAAACCGCTTGCCCACCGACTTCTGAGAGAAAGATAACTGCGCGATAGCCGGATCCACCGCCTCGCCGATTTCCTCCCCAACCATCTTTACGTATCCCCCCAAGGGCACGGCGCTGAGCACGTATTCGGTCTCACCGACCTGCTTGCCCAGCACTTTGGGACCAAAGCCGAGGGAAAAACGTTCGACTCCCACTCCAGCCCACTTAGCAGCAAGAAAGTGCCCCAACTCATGCACGAACACAATGAGACCGAAGACGATGATTACTTGCAGGATCACCGAGATATTTGAAAAATCCATGCGTATCTTCTCCTCCCTCCAGGCGAGAGTTTATCCCCAGATCGTTACATAGTAGTAAATAAAGGCGGCGGGGAAAAGCAGGCTATCGATTCGATCCAGTATCCCGCCGTGGCCGGGCAACAGATGCCCGGAATCCTTTGCGCCAAAAGCCCGCTTGATTGCTGATTCACACAAATCTCCGACTTGCGCCAGGAATCCCGTGGCGAGTCCCAGCAGCAGCAATTCCGGCAAGGAACGTTGAGGCAGTAACCAAACCCAGGAAAGGCTTGCCGAACCAAGATTGCCAAGCACGGAACCACCACTCCCCTCGATGCTTTTGCCTGGACTGATATGTGGGATCAGTTGGTGTTTCCCCCACATCCGTCCGACCGCATAACCGGCAGTATCTCCCAGCATTGCTACCAACAGCACGAAAAACACCCACGCGGCTCCATCGAGACCGCCGCGCACCCAGATGAGGTGAGGCAGGAGAAAACCAACATAGACGACGCCGAGGAGTGAGGTGCTGACTCCAGACAACGCCCTGGCTGGTTGAGGATCACGCAAGGCCAGGAAAAAGGCGAAGAACAAGCCCGCACTCAACGTTGCCCCGACGAGGGCAGATCGAGACCACAACATGCTCACGGCTACCGCCATGCCCCAGCAGAGACCGGTAGGCAAAGATAACTGGTTGTGCGGACGAGCCAAGGAGAAGTATTCATGCAGCCCGAGACCGGTGCACCCCAGCAGCACGATGGAAAAGAGCCACAGCGGAGCGCAACAGACCAGCAAGATAAGAGGAGGGAGGGCGACCGCGACGGTCAGCAGTCTGGCGCGCAGCACAGCGAAGCCTAGCGCACAGCGCGTCTGAGTTCGGCAGGAGGAGGCGATTCCGTCGTGCGCCCAAACCGACGCTCTCGACCTTGATAATCAGCGAGGGCTCGCAGGAACTCGTCGCGGTCAAAGTCCGGCCACAGCGTCTCGGTGACGTAGATTTCCGTGTACGCGAGTTGCCAGAGCAAGAAGTTACTCAGACGGAATTCTTTCCCAGTGCGGATGAGCAGATCAGGATCGGGGATGTCAGCGGTCCACAGGTGCCGGGCAAAGTGTCTCTCATCTATCTCGGCAGGATCGAGGCGGCCTTCCCGTACCGCTACTGCTAAGGCGCGGGCTGCGGCGACAATCTCCTCGCGGGCGCCGTAGCTGATTGCCAGCACGACCGTCAGGCCGTCATTGTTGCGGGTCGTAAAGATAGCCTTCTCCAGAGCCTTTCGCACCGCCATAGGGAGGCGACTGAGGTTACCGGCCGCGCGCAGGCGGATATTTTTCTTCATCATCCGCTGCAATTCGGTGTGCAGGTAACGGTGCAACAGGCTCATCAGCGCGCGCACCTCGCCTGCCGGCCGCTGCCAATTTTCCGAGGAGAAGGAGTACAGGGTCAGGTATTCGAGGCCAAGCTCCCGGCTGGTCTCGACCACCGCCCGTACCGAGTCTTTGCCGCGCTTGTGGCCTTCATTGCGGTTCAAGCCACGCCGCTGCGCCCAGCGGCCGTTGCCGTCCATGATCACGGCAACGTGTCGGGGCAGCCGTTCTTTATCTATGACCGTGCTCACGCGACTCTATGCAGCGCAATCGCCAGCCGCCCGTCGGCTCACACCACCATGAGATCGTCTTCTTTGCTCTTCAGCACCTTGTCGAGCTTCTCAATATACTCGTCGGTGACTTTCTGCACCCGATCCTGGGTGGCGCGGGCTTCATCTTCGGCGATTTGCTTGTCTTTTTGCATTTTTTTGAGGTGTTCGTTCGCATCACGGCGATGATTGCGCAACGACACGCGGTAGTCTTCGGCGACCTTGCGGATGTGACGCACCAATTCCTTGCGCCGTTCCTCGGTCAGTTCGGGAATTGGGACGCGGATCACCTTCCCATCATTGACGGGAGTGAGGCCGAGGTCAGATTGGTAGATTGCCTTCTCGACACTCGCCATGATGCTGCGATCGTAAGGCTGCACCAGCAAAAGGCGCGGTTCCGGGGCGGAGAGCGCGGCAAGCTGATTGAGGGGAGTACGGGTGCCGTAATACTCGACCATCACCCCTTCGATGAGCGCCGTTGAGGCACGGCCCGTGCGCACCTTGGTGAATTCCTTGCGTAAGGCTTCCAGCGTATGTTCCATGTCTTTCTTGAGTTCGTCCAGCACCTGCGCGTTCATGTGTCACCTCCGTGCACTAAGGTGCCTACTGATTCTCCGAGCACGACCCGCTTGATATTCCCCGGTTCCAGCAGACTGAAGACCAGAATAGGCAAGCGATTATCCATGCACAGGGAAATGGCAGTGGAATCCATAACTTTCAGATTCTGTTGCAGGACTTCGATGTAGGTCAATTCCTGGTACCGTTTAGCGCCAGGAACCTGCAGAGGATCGGCGTCGTATACGCCGTCCACTTTGGTGGCTTTGCACAGGACTTGCGCGCCGATCTCCATCGCCCGCAAGCTTGCCGCGGTGTCGGTGGTGAAGTAGGGATTGCCGGTTCCCGCAGCAAAGATCACCACCCGGTTTTTTTCCAGATGCCGTGTGGCGCGACGGCGAATATAGGGTTCGGCCACTGGCGCGACCGTCAAAGCTGACATCACCCGCGTCGGCACGCCCGTCCGTTCCAGCGCTTCTTGCATGGCGAGACTATTGATGACTGTTGCCAACATACCCATATAGTCCGCAGTGGCGCGCTCCATGCCTTTGGCACTACCTGTGCTGCCACGAAAGAAGTTCCCTCCACCCAGCACTAAAGCGACCTCGCACCCGAGATCATGAACCTCCTTCACTTCGCGTGCGACGCGCGTCAGGAAGGCGTCATCAATGCCATATCCCATATCGCCGGCCAGCGCTTCGCCGCCGATTTTCAGCAAGATGCGCCGGTACCGTGAGGGTTCCAGGGTCATGCGGATTACTCGGTCTTGTCTGCGGTCGTTTCCGCTTCGCCGATCTGAAAGCGCGCGAATCGGCGGACGACGATATTTTCTCCGGTGCGCGCGACCGCGTCCTTCACCAATTGCTCGACGGTCTTGGCCGGATCGCGGATAAACGGTTGCTCGAGGAGGCAGGCCTCGCTATAAAATTTCTCCAGCTTGCCTGCAACAATCCGTTCGACTACCGCCGCCGGCTTACCTGACTGAACGGTCTGCGCGCGGTAGATCCCCCGCTCGCGTTCGCGTTCAGCCTCAGAAACCTCGTCGCGCCGCACGTAACGAGGATTGGCCGCGGCGACCTGCATGGCGATATCTTTCACCAGGCGTTGAAATTCGTCGGTACGAGCAACAAAGTCGGTCTCGCAGTTCACCTCGACCAATACGCCGATTTTCCCGCCGCCGTGAATGTAGGCGTTCACCAGACCTTGGGCAGCTGTGCGCCCTGCTCGCTTGGCTGCGGCGGCCAGTCCTTTTTCGCGGAGGAAAACGATGGCCTTTTCCACATCGCCACTGCTCTCGGCCAGCGCTTTCTGGCAGTCCACGACACCGGCGCCGGTGCGCTCGCGCAACTCTTTGACTTGGGCCAGCGTGCTGCCTTTGCTGCTCATGCCGCACCTCCTTCTTCTTCGACAGCCGCTTCCGCGGGCGGAGCCGAGACCGGGGCTTGCTCTTTGATGTCCCCTTGCTGGCGCTCTTCATAGAGCGCTTTCCCTTCGAGCACGACCTCAGCCACCACGTTGGCGAACAGGCGGATCGCGCGGATAGCATCATCGTTGCCCGGGACCTTGTAGGTCACCACATCCGGATCACAGTTGGTGTCAACCGGAGCTACAACGGGAATCCCTAACTTGTTGGCTTCTTTTACGGCGATCTCTTCTTTCTTCGTGTCGATCCCAAACAGCGCGTCCGGGAGTTTGCGCATGGTTTTGATTCCCCCCAACGCGGCCAGCAATTTGTCCCGCTCTCGGCTCAGCCCTAGTATTTCTCTCTTGGTGAGGGCTTCCGCCACTGCCGCAGTCTCCAGCATTTCCTCCAGCTTCTTCAGGCGCTCGATCGACTTGCGAATGGTGTGGAAGTTCGTCAGCATTCCTCCCGGCCAGCGGTTATTGACGTAGAACATGCCGCAGCGCTCAGCTTCTTCCCGTACGACTTCTTGCGCCTGCTTCTTCGTGCCGACAAATAAGAATTGTCCGCCTTGACCCGCCAGGTCGCGGACGAAGCGGCACACTTCCCGTAACATGACCACGGTCTGTTGCAGATCGATGATGTGAATGCCGTTCCGTGCGCCGAAAATGTAGGGCTTCATCTTAGGGTCCCAACGGCTGGTCTGATGGCCGAAGTGCACTCCGGCCTCAAGTAACTGCTTGATCGTAACCTCGATCATGAATCGTACCTTTCTTTTGCAGCTGCGTTTGTTCTGGGATGGTGTGAGGAAGTTTGTAGCAAAAGGGGAAAACCTTTGCAACGCGCGCGTGGCGCTTATTGGTTCATCGATTCGAGAAATTCCTGGTTGTTTTTCGTGCCTTGCATCTTGTCCATGAGGAATTCCATCGCTTCGACGGTGTTGAGTTGAGAGAGGAGCTTACGGAGGATCCAGACGCGATTGAGGACGTCGCGCGACAAGAGCAACTCTTCCTTGCGGGTGCCGGAACGGTTAATATCAACCGCAGGGAAGATGCGCTTATCCATGAGGCGGCGGTCCAAGTGGATTTCCATGTTGCCGGTACCTTTGAACTCTTCAAAGATCACTTCGTCCATACGACTGCCGGTGTCCACCAGGGCGGTGCCGATAATCGTCAGGCTGCCCCCTTCTTCGAGATTGCGGGCCGCGCCAAAGAACTTCTTCGGGCCGCGTAGGGCGTTCGCGTCCACACCGCCTGAGAGCAACTTCCCGCTGGGCGGGACAACCGCGTTGTAGGCGCGCGCCAGCCGGGTAATGCTATCGAGCAGAATCACCACGTCTTTGCCGTGTTCGACTAACCGCTTGGCTTTTTCAATGACCATTTCCGCCACCTGCACGTGGCGGGTCGCCGGCTCGTCGAAGGTGGAACTCACGACCTCCGCTCGCACCGAGCGCTGCATGTCGGTGACCTCTTCCGGTCGTTCGTCGATCAAAAGAACAATCAGAATCACCTCTTTGTGGTTCTGCGCAATGCCGTGGGCGAGGCTTTGCAGCATCATGGTTTTGCCCGTGCGGGGAGCGGCCACCACCAGCCCGCGTTGTCCCTTGCCGATGGGTGTGAGCAAGTCGATCAGGCGTGTCGTGTATTCTTGTGGGGTATGTTCAAGCCTAAGCTGTTCTTGGGGATAGAGCGGGGTGAGGTTATCGAAAAGAATTTTCTCGCGCGCGCGTTCCGGCTCTTCGTAGTTGATCGCCTCGACCTTGAGGAGCGCGAAGTAGCGCTCCCCTTCTTTCGGCGGGCGAATGTGACCGGAGACTACATCACCGGTGCGGAGGTTAAAGCGCCGAATCTGACTCGGCGAGACGTAGATATCGTCAGGCCCGGGCAGATAGTTGTAGTCAGGTGAGCGCAAAAAGCCAAACCCATCAGAGAGGATTTCCAAAACCCCTTCGCCGTAAATGAGGCCGCTCTGCTCGGCTTGCGCTTGCAGGATCGCGAAGATCAAGTCCTGCTTGCGCAGACTGGATGCGCCGTCGACATTGAAGTTCCGTGCGATCTGGGCAAGTTCGCTGATTTTCTTTTCTTTGAGGGTTTTGAGGTTGAGACCGTTTTCGTCCCCATTCACCGCCAGCCGGGCTTCGCGGGGTTCGGCGGTTTCACTATTACTGTGGTTCCTTACGGGCGTTCGACCCATAACGGCTCCTCCCTGTTTACTAAGCACTGTGGACTGGAAACCGGCCTTTTCCCACTATGGGACCTAGGGTTCAACGAGCAAGAGGCGCGTTACAGACCCGGGGTAGTCTGCAGGCAAGAAACGCTCGATGAGAGGAGAAGAAACAGCCGGTGAGAAAATTTCAATTTTTGTGAGATTGTGTTTTACCATACTCAATCTTTTTTGTGCTGTCAACCGCAAGTGGAATATCTTTGCTGCTTTCCCTGGCGGCGAAAACAGTCAGAAGCTCGGCAAAATCCGCGGGGTAGGGCGCTGTGAGCGTTAGCGCAGCACCAGTGGCCGGGTGACAGAACTGGAGGGACTCGGCATGCAGCGCCTGACGCGGAAACGTACGGACCGTTGGCGCAAGCTCGCGCAGCGCGCCAGGCGATCCGTAGACCTTATCTCCAACCATGGGGTGACCGAGTGCGGCCAGGTGAACGCGGAGCTGATGGGTGCGGCCAGTTTCTGGGAACAAACGGACCAGCGAGATTCCGCCATGTACGGCCACGACTTGGTAACGGCTCAGAGCCGGACGGCTGCGGCGCGCGTGTATCGACATCTTCTTCCGGTCAACTGGATGACGGCCGATTGGCCAGGTGATTTCTCCAACCGGGGCTGTGAAACGGCCGACCACAACCGCAAGATAGATTTTACGCACCTGGCGTTCTTTGAATTGCTGTGTCAGTCGTTCTAATGTCCGCGCATCTTTAGCCACTAACAGAACGCCTGAGGTGTCTTTATCGAGACGATGCACGATGCCGGGGCGAAGGGAATTGACCATCTCGGTCTGTCCCCAGCGAAACAGCAGCGCGTTGACCACCGTCCCGTGCCACTGCCCGGGCGCCGGGTGCACGACCATACCGGCAGGCTTGTTGATCGCAGCGAGAAAATCGTCTTCGTACAAAATGTCCAGGGGAATTTCTTGCGGCGTCGCCATGCTGGGTATAGTCGGGAGAGGGAGTACCTCAATTTCTTCTTGTGGTCGTAGCAGATATCCAGCTTTCTTGGGTTTGTCCGCGACCCGGACGCGCTCGTGGTCGATGAGCAGTTTGATCTGCGAGCGAGTGGCCGAGGTGAGGTTCGCGAGAAAGCGGTCCAGCCGCTGTCCAGCTTGAGTGGGGGGCACGACAAAGCGTTGGGCGGACACGGTGGAGCTAGCTCTGAGCCGGTTGTAGCAGGAGCGCGCGTGCACGGCTCGCGTCCTCCTCAATCTGACGGACCAGCTCTTGGACTGAAGGGAACTTGCGCTCTCCGCGCAGGTGCTCAACAAACGCGACACGCAAGCGTTGACCATAGAGGTCGGCAGAAAAGTCAAACAGATGCGCTTCGATAGTTCTTTTATTCCCGCCGAACGTCGGGTTGACGCCGACGTTAGCGACACCAGGAATCTCTTGTTCTCCTACGGTGACGACCACGGCATACACGCCGTTGGGGAGCAGCACATCCGCGCGCGGTCGCAGGTTCGCCGTGGGAAACCCGAGACCGCGGCCGCGTTGGAAGCCTTTTTCGACCCGTCCGCTCACGGTGTACGACCGGCCTAAGAGACGGGTCACCTCGCGCATCTCGCCGGCACTGAGCAAGGTCCGCACCGCGGTGCTGCTGACTTCTCGTCCGTCAACCAAGACTGGGCCAATTATCTCAACAGCGAACCCGTGGACACGCCCGAGACGCTCCAGCGTCTCAGCTCGACCGGCGCGGTTGCGGCCAAAGCTGACATTGTGACCGACGACGATTTTCTCCACGCCAATCGCCTCGACCAGATAGCGCTGGACAAATTCTTCTGGAGTGAGCCGAGAGAACGGCACGGTGAAATGTTGCAAGACTACTCCTTGGACTCCCAGCGCGGCGAGTACGCGCAATTTCTCGCGCAAGCTGAGGATGAGCGAAAACGGGTGACCAGGCCGCAACACTGCTAAGGGATGCGGATGAAATGTGAGGATCAAAGCCGTACCCTGACGGGCATGAGCTTCCTGGACCAAATGCCGCAAAATCGCTTGATGGCCAAGGTGAACCCCGTCAAAGTTTCCCAGCGCGACAATCGGGCGGGAGAAAGGGGCATGAGAACCAATGTGGCGGATAATCTCCATAGTCCCTGCTCACACACGCGGGGCGCGGAGAAGAGAGCCCTAGCGTCCCAGGGTTTGCAACCGGTCTTTCGCTTCCTTAGCCTGCTCGGAGTTGGGGTAATCGTTGATCAACTTCTGCAAGATCAACCGAGCATCGGTGCGATCGCCGATCTCGAGGAACGCCTGTGCCTGTCGCAGCAGAGCGGCCGGGACCTTGTCACCCCGACGATACTTCAAAACGTCATTGAACTCGAGGATCGCGCGGTTGTAGTCCTTCTGGTTAAAATAACTCTCTCCGATCAAATATTGCGCATCATCGGCCATGTCAGAGTTGGGATACTTACGTTGAAAGTTACGGAACTGCTGGATAGCTTTGTCATACTGCTGATCGTTCATCGCCCGCAAGGCCAGCTTGTATTCCTCCTGTACCTCTGGCGGTTCCTTGGAAAGATGAGGGTCTTCTCTTCCGACTGCCGGTGGTCCGGGCGGGGCAGGCGGAGTGGGAGAAGTCGGAGGCGGCTCGACCGGACGCGAGACCGCTGGCGGCTCCGGTGGCTTGGGCAGAGGAGGCGGCTCACTCGTCACAGTGGGAGGAGGACCCAGCTCTTCGCGTGGCTTGAACTGTTTTTCCAAAGCGGCGAGGCGGTCTTCCAGGATTTTGATCTGCGGGCCAGAACCAACGCGTTCTTTGGCGAGGCGATCGAGACGGTAGCGGACTTCTTCGACATCGCCGCGGACCTTGGCGATCTCGCGGCGAATGTCTTCTTGTGAGGCTTTAGAATCAGCAATCTGAGCGCGCAGAGCTTCGCGCGCCTGCTGCTCTGCCTGAATGTCTGTCTGGGTAGCGCAACCGCTTGCCCAGAGGAGAGGCAAGAGAGCGACTAACGGAACGACAAAGAAATTACCCACTGGTCAATTTGCGTTGCAGATATTAGCGGTTCAACACGAGAAAGTGCGCACGCCGGTTCTGCTCCCAGCAACTCTCGGTCGATTCATGGCACAAGGGCAGTTCCTCACCATAGCTGATGGTCGAAAGCCGTTCGGCAAAGGTGCCGAGGGAGACCAGGTAATCGCGGGCGGCCTTCGCCCGTTTGGCGCCAAGGGCCAAGTTATACTCGGAAGTGCCACGCTCGTCACAGTGTCCCTCGACCTCAACTTTGGCTTGAGGATTGCCCTTTAACCAATCGTTGTTCGAACGCAGGGTATCACGCGCTTCTGAAGACAGTTCAAAAGAGTCGAAAGCGAAGTGAATATCTTGGAGTGGGCCGCCTTCCCCTTGGCCCCCAATGCGTCCCTTAGTGATTTCACCCTCGGATGGCGGGATGGTTCCCTCTCCAAATGGTGAACCGGGGCCCCCACTGGGTCCAGTCTCACTTGGAGGTGGAGTTTTCTTCGGACAACCGCTTACCGCCAAGACGATCAGCAATACCCCACTAATTCGCCAATACCACCCTCTTGCACGCCGCATTGTTCTTACGCTTCCTTCCTTCACGCGCCACTTTATTCTAGGCGCGATGACCACGCCGGACTAGTATCATCTCCCCCCCCACCAGTCAATTGTTTAACACTACGACCGTCCTTGCTGGCAACGTACAGCCGGTGTCTCTGGCTGAAAACGAGATAACGTCCGTCCGGAGACCAGGACGGGTCCTCGCCCGCTGCAACCTCCTGTGGGTCTCCACCGGACGCATCGATCGTCATAATGCGAAATCCTCCCGCTCTCGTAGTATAATCAATAAGATCCCCTTTGGGGGACCACCCCGGAGAAGTGTTGTAATCTCCTCTGAAGGTCAGACGCCGGCTGCGGCCGGTGTTGACGTTCATCACGTAGATCTGTGGATTCCCGCTACGGCTTGAACAAAAGGCGATCTCCTGGCCATTAGGGGACCAGGTTGGTGATACGTCGATTTCCGGGTTCTCGGTTAAACGCTGGATCAGTCGCCCTTCCGGGGAGATGAGAAACAGGTCGGAATTGCCCCCTTGCTCTAGGCTTACGGCAATCGTTGTCCCGTCTGGAGACCACTGACTACGGTAGCCGACAACCGGGTACAAACGACTGTCCCGTCCACTGGACAGATCAAAACGGTACGGATACGGCCCACCCTGTTTATACGAGAAATACGTGAGTATGTTGCCGGCGGGGTTCCAACTCGGTCCCAGGCTGAGAGTGCGGTCCTTGGTGATCTGGGTGACCTCTGTCCCCGTCAGATCAGTGACATAAATTTCCTTGGCTCGGCCACCAGCACGATTGGAAACAAAAGCAATCTGTGAGGTAAACGGCCCCAACTCTCCGGTTATAAAAAGCATGATCTGGTCAGCGAAGCGGTGGGCCATACGCCGGAGATCTTTTCGCTCACCGTGGTAGCGTTTGCCGCCGAGCTGCTTACGTTGGGCGACATCAAACAACCGAACTTCAACAGTTAAAGTGTCGCCATCGAGTGAAAATCCGCCCTTCACCAACGCCAGCGCGCCGAGCAGCGACCAGTTTTGGAAATTAATCTCTTCGGGTGACAGGGAATCTGGTCCCTCGATATAAGCCCCCCGGTCGATGATTTTGAAATAACCGGAGAGATCGAGGTCACGAGCGATGACATCCGCAAAGGTCTCTCCCAGTCTCTGGCCGTCTCCACCAAGGTTCTTAAGGGGGGAAATAGCGATGGGAATCCCGGCACCGCCCGGTTCAGGAACTTCGATTTTGATCTGGGCGTCAGCTAAGGAGGGAGCACTTAGCAGTACAACCACCCCCAGAAGCACCCACCACCTCACCTGCCTCTCATAGCAACCGTGTTTGCTCATGATCTCAGTTCGTGTGCTCCTCTTCACCAAAAGTGACTTCGACTTTCTGCGTGGCAAATTCCTGTTGATAAGTCTGCGGCGGTGGTGGTAGGGGATTGGCTTTATTGACCGCTCGCACGACCGATTCATCAAAGGCACGATCCCCAGACCGCTTCACCAGTTCGATGGCGAACACCTCACCGTCAGGCTGCACGCCGAAACGAACGGTAGCGGTCAGCCCAGGCTTTTTCTCGGTGACGATCCAGCTCTTCTTCACCTGCTGTTTCACTTGTTCAGTGTACATAATAAATTCGAGTCCCCGCACAACTCCGCCGCCACCCTGACCTGGAGCCCCCCCCAGAGTAGTCGGGCCGGAGCCGCTGCTGGACAGACCGGAACCGTTGGGCTGATCCCCAGGGCGACTTTTCTCCTTCTCCTGCACTTTTCCCTTGATTCTCTCAATCGCGGAGAGGATTTGTTTTTCACGCTCTTCAGCTGCCAAGGAAGAGGTCTCAGCTTTTGCGGGCTCTGGCTTTTTTTCTTCCGGCTTTGCTGTGGCCTGTTGGGGTTGCGGTTTACTCTCAGGTTTTTTCTCTTCCTGTTTTGCTTTTTCTGGTTCCGGTTTGGTCGGTGGTTTCTCCACCGGCTTTGCCTTATCAGACGGCTTGACGGCTTCTTTCGCCTGAGGAGGTTGTGCCGGCTTGGGCTCTTCCTTCTTCACGACCGGCAGTTCTTTCACCTCTTTCGGTTGGGGAGGTTGCACTACCTTGGGTTCTTCTTTCTTCACGGGCGGTTCTTTAACCTCTGGCGTGGGCTGAGAGTGAGGTGCGGTGGGCTTCTCTCCTCCCCCAGATTCCTGGGTTGGAGAGGATTTGGGGAGGCTTGTTCCCAACGCGGCAGGATCTATCAGCGCGACCGTGTATGCCACTGGAGGAGTCTGCCTTGACCGGCTGCGTGTGCTAGTGATCACGATGGTGGTAATCACTATCAGGTGCAACACCGCAGATAGGGCGACCATGCGGCTCAGGCGATTATTGTCTTGCCGTTCCGTGCTGCTGCGCAGCGTGTTAGGGGTCATCGCTCGTCCTTGAGCGGCTCGGTTACCATGCCGAGCTTCCTGACGCCGGCGTTCCGTACTGCGGCCATGACCTCGACCACTTTGCCATAGGGCACATTTTTGTCCGCTCGCAGATAGACCTCACGGTCCGGCCGCACCTGGAGGATGGCGGTGAGCTTCTTTTGCAATTCCTCGACCTTGAGCGGATTGTCGTTGAGTTGCACCTTGCCATCGCGGCTGACGATCACCACTAGTTGCTCATCCTTGCCGGCCAATGGTCCGGCAGTCACTTGCGGGAGATCGACGTTGACCCCTTGCTGCAGGATGGGGGCGGTGACCATGAAAATGATCAGCAATACCAGCATGACATCAACGAGGGGGGTAATGTTGATTTGCGAGATGCTGTCGTTGCTCTCTTGATCAAAAGCCATGGGGCAACTCTATGAGGCGACAAACACGCTGACTTAGAGAAAGTGACGTTCGGCGATATTGAGAAATTCGGCGGAAAAGTTTTCCATCTCCGCGGACAACACCCGTATCTGGCGGCTGAAATAGTTGAACGCCATCACCGACGGAATGGCAGCCGCCAGCCCGATGGCGGTGGCGATCAGTGCCTCGGCGATACCAGGCGCCACGGCCTGAATGCTGGACGACTGCGTATGGCTGAGACCACGAAAGGCGTCCATGATCCCCCACACTGTGCCGAACAGCCCGACAAACGGCGCGGTGCTGGCGGTGGTGGCCAAGAAGGTCAGGGCTCGTTCCAGGTGCGTAATCTGTTGCCGGATCGCGCGGCGCATCGCCCGTTCCACGTTTTCGATGCCGCCTTCTTCGGTGTTCGCCTCGCCTTCGCCCGGGTTGGGCTGCTTACGCAGGCGAGTGAGGCGCATCAGTTCCTGGTAGCCGGCGCGAAAGACCTGAGCGACCGGACTGGCTTGCATCTCCAGACTGGCCGTATGAATCGCCGAAAGGTTTTTGGTTTCCCAAAACACCACGGTAAAACGTTCCGACTCACCACGGGCCTGGCGGATCTGGCGAAACTTGTAGAGGACGATCCCCCAACTGATGACCGAGAAGCTCATGAGTAGATAGAGCACGCTCTGGACCACCAGCCCAGAGTTCGTGACCATGTCCACGACGTTGTCCTGCCGGAGTGGAGTCTCCAGTTGGACAGCCATACGCCAGAAGAAGTACGTCATAGGCTCGCTGCCGCATCATCCACTATCAACCACCCTGCGACCGGCTCAGAATGAGCGGGTAGGGAGACCAACCGCAATCCTGCTGAGAGTTTCGCCGCTGCTCAGGACCAGCTTCTCGAAGCAGGGAAGAAGGGCTTTCAGCAAGCTGCTACTAAAGTAATACATGCAGAAACTATGGCGAGTCAATTCACTCTGCCACCTTCCCTTGACTGACTACAGCTAATCGTCAAAGATAGGCAAAATCTTCCCAGCGAGGAAACTATGGCTGTACGTGTTGGTATCAATGGATTCGGCCGTATCGGTCGGAACTTGCTGCGCGCTTGTCTCAACGAGCCGGGCCTCGATTTCGCCGCAATTAACGACATTACCGACGCCGCGACGCTAGCCCATCTGTTACGCTACGATTCCGTGCATGGCCGGCTCGCGGCCGAAGTGCGGGCGGAAAAAGATGCTTTGCTCGTTAACGGCAAGCGGATTCAGGTGTTACAGGAACGCGATCCTGGCAAGCTGCCGTGGAAAACCCTGGGGGTTGACCTGGCGCTGGAATGCAGCGGTTTGTTTACCGACCGCGACAAAGCCGCGCTCCACCTCTCTGCCGGTGCCAAGAAGGTGCTGATCTCCGCACCGGCAAAAGGCGCGGACCTCACTGTGTGCTATGGGGTTAACCACACTTCCTATGACCCGGCCAAACATAGTCTGATTTCCAACGCTTCCTGCACAACCAACTGCCTGGCGCCGGTGGCCAAGGTTCTGCACGAGACTTTCGGCATCAAGCGCGGGCTCATGACCACGGTACATGCCTATACCAACGACCAACGCATTTTGGACCTGCCACATTCGGACATCCGTAGGGCTCGGGCTGCAGCAATGTCGATGATTCCTACTACGACTGGAGCCGCCCGTGCGGTGGGCGAAGTCTTGCCGCAACTCAAAGGCAAACTTGATGGATGGTCTGTGCGCGTGCCCACAGCCAATGTGTCGGTTGTGGATCTCGTAGCTGAACTGGAGAAGCCGGCAACCGAAGCCACGATCAACGAGACTATGCGCGCCGCGGCGGCGGGCTCGCTCAAGGGCGTGCTTTATTATTGCGATGAGGAACTCGTGTCAGTTGACTTCAACGGCAGCCCTTACTCCTCGATTTTCGATTCAGCTCTGACCAAAGTCATAGATCAGAACTTCGTCAAGATCTTTTCTTGGTACGACAACGAGTGGGGTTTCTCCAATCGTATGCGCGATGTGGCCCTGTACATCGGCGGAAGATTGAACTGAGCTATGACCATGCGCCGTCCTTTGCTTGCCGGCAACTGGAAGATGCACGGCACCCGGGCCGAAACCGAGCGGTTGCTTTCGGTCCTCAAAGCGCAGGTCACCACTCTCTCTGATCGTGAGGTAGTGGTCGCTCCGCCTTTCACAGCTCTGGAAACTGCGGCACGGTTGCTGGCCGGATCACCGATTCGTCTGGCCGCGCAGAATTTGCACTGGGAGCTGCAGGGTGCGTTCACCGGTGAGGTCTCTGGCCCCATGCTCAAGGAGTTAGGCTGTACCTACGTCATCCTTGGTCACTCTGAACGGCGTCAGTATTTTGCCGAGACTGATGAGCAGGTCGCGCGCAAGGTACGTGCGGCGCAACGCGACGGCCTAGCGCCGATCGTGTGTGTGGGCGAGACCCTCGAAGAGCGCGAACGAGGAGATACGCTAACCGTAATTAGACGTCAGATCCTGGGCGGTCTCCAGGGACAGGAGAAGACGGCGATTGCTGCCCTGGTGATTGCCTATGAACCGGTGTGGGCGATCGGTACCGGTCGCACGGCCACCCCGGACCAGGCCCAGGAAGTGCACGCTGCTATCCGTGCGACGTTGGCTGCGATGGCGGACCAACCCACGGCCGATACCGTCCGCATCCTGTACGGTGGCAGCGTTAAAGCTGATAACGTTGATGGCCTGATGGCCCAAGCCGACATCGATGGCGCTTTGGTCGGCGGAGCGAGCCTTCAGGCTGACGCATTTGCCCGTATCGTGCACTTCCGTTAGAATCCTCCCCTATGTGGTACACCATTCTGCTGATTATTCATGTTCTTGCCTGTATCTTTCTTGTCACGGTCGTGCTGTTACAGCAAGGCAAAGGCGCGGACGTTGGCGCCGTGTTCGGTGGTTCCAGCCAAACGCTTTTTGGTACCTCAGGTGCTGGTAACCTCCTGACCAAGCTCACCAGCGCGACGGCGATTATCTTTATGCTCACCTCTCTTACCTTGACCTATGGAGCGGCGAAGCAGACCACGAGGAGCATCTTCGATAGTGCGCCGAAGAGTGCACCGGCCCCGGCCACCTCGGAAGAGGTGCCTGCTTCGCAACCAAGCGCCAGCAGCGAGAGTAAGGGAACCGCGGCGGCACCAGCGAGGGAACCTGTTCCGGCTGCGCCAGCGGCCACGCCCTCTGCGGGTGCGCCTGCTCAGTCCCCTCCAGCGGCCACGGCACCACCCTCACCGGCCACCAGCCAGCCCTCACCCTCGGCTTCGGCGGAGCCGGCGGCTAAGTGAGTGTGGTCTGTCCAGATGTCTTTTGAACCCGACAACCTTTCCACTAGGACACCTTTCCAAGCTACATCCTCCATTCGATAAGGGCACCCACGCCGAGGTGCCCTTACCACATACTTGCTCCCGTCTTTGCTCCTATATCCATCAGCCATGCGTGGGAACTTCCCACAACCTTTCGCTGTTCACCCTCGTAGGAGATTCATCTTCAATAAGGAACGCGCTACTCGTTCGCAATATGGTCGCAGCCAAAGCGGAGGAAGACAATAAACAAGCGCTGTTTGCTCAGTGGGCGCTGCTGCGCATAAGGACTATGTCGACACCGCTTGTCTCTACCTGACGCGGCACAAGGCAGAAGCCGAGGATCTGTTCCAGGAAACGTATTTGCGTGCCTTCCGCTTCTTCCATCAGTTCACGCCGGGCACGAACTGTCGGGCTTGGCTGCTAACGATCATGCACAACGTCTTCAAAGGCCACTATCCGCAACACCTGCGCGCGAGCCGAACTCTAGAGTTCGATGAGGCAGAACGAGAATATGAGAAGAAGTTACTGGCGGACAGCGAAGCCGGCCGTGACGATCCAGCCGAGATACTGCTCTCGCACATGGTGGATAGCGAGATTACCGATGCGCTTCGCGGCTTACCAGAAGAGTACCGTTCGGCCCTGCTGTTGGTGGATATCGAAGAAATGACCTACGAGGAAGCTGCTGCTGTGCCGGAGTGCCCTATCGGCACACTCCGTTCCCGACTATCGCGCGCACGGCGGCTGTTGCGATAAGCGTTGGCAACCTACGCCCGAGAACGGAGATACACAAAGGGAGAAAATAACACCGCCACCGTGCCACCTGCCAAGACTGGGACTACGCTATGAACTGCGAGGCATACCAGGATCTCGTCGCCGCTCATGTCGATGGGGCGCTGACTTCTGCGGAACATCAGGAAGTCGGGGATACCTCGGCTCCTGCGAGCAGTGCCAATGGCTATTCGCAGAGGAAAGGCGCTTCCATGCGGCCTTTGCCGCTCGTCGGCTCATCGTAGCGGTGCCGGCTGAGGTTGAGCAGCGACTCCGCCTCATGCTGCTTGCGCAACCAGCGTCACAACCTGCTTTATCGAGACGTAGAGGAGAATGGCTACGCGCGTTTGGAGTCTTCCCCCGTTTCGCTATGGGGCTGGCTGCTGTGGGGCTGCTCATTACGCTGTTCCTCCCCGGGCTGTTTTCCCCTGCCCCAGTACCGGACCTGCTTCCCCAGGCGGTGGACTATTATCAGGCGGCAATCGAAGGTCAAATCGCTCTGAATTATGCAACCGATGACCCACACGCATTACAAACTGCTTTCAACGATTCTGGACAACTCGATTTTCGGACGCATGTCATTGATTTTCGTCCTGCGGGGTCCCACCTCAGAGGCGGGACCATTAAGCGCTTCCAGGATCATCTGATAGCCCTGACAGTCTATGAGGGAGAAAACGACCCGATCGTTTGTCTGCGCCAGAGGGGCGCCCTCCTACCCGTGCCGTCAGGAGCTGAACGGATGACTCAGGATCACTATCTGTATATACAGAATGGCTATACGATCCTGCTCTCGCAGTTCTCTAACCATTTCTGCATCTTGATCTCGCGTCTGTCCCGGGAGGCGTTTTTGCACTCTCTAGGGCTGTTGCCGGTATCCTAACCCTGTTACCTGCGTTCACCTGGATGCCGGGGTGAACACCTATTCTTCTCCCGGGAGTAATGAAAGAAACAGACATAGCGGCAACTAGGGAATGAGAGAGCACGGTCAAACCCAGAGACGTTGGCTTGCTCGCGCGATTGCCGCTGCGGCAGTCCTCACGCTCCCGCCGTTGGCAGTCATGGGAAGTTGCTTCCTGGATGCCCACGGCGTAGAGACAGCTTCCGCCCGATCCGACAGCCTCTCTCCCACAACGCTTGCACTAGCAGACGTGACAGTTGACGTGGCTTTCGCCCCCGAGGCGCTAGAGTTGTCGCGCGACCAGGTGTTGAACTGGATTACTATGTCGGCGCAGGCCGTGGTCCACTATTATAGCCGGTTTCCCGTGCCGCATGTGCGCATGCTATTGACACCTTATCAGAGGAGCAGGCGTCCATTCTGGCACCACTTATGGTGGTCAAGACCCATTGATCAGGGTCTCGCTAGGTCAATTCACTACAGAAGCGATGTTGCAGCGGGACTGGGTTATGACGCATGAAATGGTTCACCTGGCCTTTCCGTCCGTGCCGCATATGCACCACTGGATCGAAGAAGGAATTGCCACTTATGTCGAGCCCTTAGCGCGCTACGCCGCCGGCCAACTCAATGCAGAGACCGTGTGGCACGATCTAGTGGAAGGCCTGCCAAAAGGATTGCCTGGACCAGGAGATAAAGGACTGGACTACACACCAACCTGGGGGCGGACCTATTGGGGCGGTGCCTTGTTCTGCTTACTGGCGGATCTCGAGATTCGTCAAAAGACGACAAACCGCTGGGGATTGCAGGATGCGTTGCACGCCATCGTCGCAGCAGGCGGTACCATGCAAGTGGCCTGGCCACTGACCCGTGCCTTCGAGGTCGGGGATCAGGCGATCGGAGTGCCAGTCCTGATGGAACTGTATGATCGGATGAAAGCTGCGCCTGTCGATATCGACTTGGCTGATCTGTGGCAACGTCTGGGGGTCGAAACCCAGGGCGACACCGTGGTCTTTCATGATGACGCTTCACTCGCCGCGGTGCGGCACGCTATTACTCCTAATCAAATTTGACGAACAAAACAGGCAATCGGGGCTCTTGGTGGCACGGGCTTCTAGCCCGTGCTTTTAACAGGCTGGAAGCCTGTTCTACCTGGACACATTACCGATTTCGTTCGT
>JACXTT010002595.1_pt1 | contig 28498 bp, 32 predicted proteins | sample 9270951 | NCBI WGS metagenome assembly JACXTT01 (sample SAMN15532306, study PRJNA645909) | rock metagenome | isolation source: weathered quartz diorite | place: Puerto Rico | collected 2017-06-21 | reverse complement strand
CGCGGCGACCAGCGTCGCGGCCGTGGCGAACAGGATCAGCGCCGCCGCGGCCGGCCCTGCGAACGCCCCCCGGCGCGCGAGCGACAGCCCGCGAAGAAGGACGCCGCCCGTGAGGAGGCCGATCGCGAAGTGAATGACGATCGGATGGTAGAAACCGAGGTCAGGCATCAGTCCCCCCGCTACCCAGCGGTCGCGACACTTCGCTCCCCCACCGCGGGGTGGTGGGCATCGACACGCTTGATCCGGAGCGTGACGACGTTCGTCGACGCTTCCGTCCGCCAGCGCGCAACGCGGCTTCGTACCGCGGAAGCGTCGAGGCCGAGCGCGTCGCAGATCCTCAGAAAGGAGCAGGGCCAGCTCTCGTCGTCCGCAGCGAACCAGGCGTCGACCTCGTCCGCAAGCCGCCGCGCGCGCGGCGTGCGAGCGCCGGCGCTTCTCTTCAGGTCGAGCAACGCCCCCTCGAGCACGGCCAGCATCAACCGCTTCTCGGGAGGCAGCGCGGCAGAGGGCCGGAAGAACTGCTCGGGCAGGATCGCCTCCGGTACGACCCCGGGGCCGTCGGGGGATCCGAGCGTGGAGTCGATCATCGGGTCGGGGCGCATGGCGGCGTGCTGTTCTAGTCGACGACGACGATCTCGCCGGCCATGTCCTCGTGCCCGCTGCCACAGAACACGTCGCACCGGAACTCGAACCGGCCCGTGCGGTCCGGGACAATGCGGACGCGTGTCACCTCGCCGGACTTGAGGTCGGCGCGGATATTGAGCTCGGGTATTTTGAAGCCGTGGTCCCGATCCAGCGCGGTGATCTCCAGGATGACCGGGACGCCCTTCTTGAGCGTGATCTCGTTCGGCGTGTACTCGAACCTCTTCGCCGTCATGTGCACGACCTGTTCCCCCCCGGCCGGAACGGCGGCCGTCGCGAAGCGATGCCAGCCAACCGCCGTCCCGACGGCAACGAAGACTACGAGGGCCGTCACCGTGATTATCCGGTTCATCGTTCAGCTCTTCTCGACCGGCCACTCGGTGAGTGCGAGGTCGTCGCCGCCAGCCTTCTCCTGGACGGAGCGGAAGCCGAGCCCGCGGTACGGATTCGCGGCGTCCCACGGGATGGGCATCTTCTTCGGCACGGAATGCGGCGCGGGCAGCGGGAACATGAGCCCCTTCGCCGCATGGTGCGGGATGTGGCCGGTCATCTGGTGGTGCTCCTGATGGATGTGCCCGTAGAAGACGGTCACGTACTCGTACGGCATGAGCGCCTCGATCGCCGCCGCGCCGTCGGCCGTCGCCCAGTCCCAGTCGGGGGCGAGGTCGAACAGCGGGCGGTGCGTGAGCACGACGATCGGGGCTTCCTTGTCGAGCTTCCCGAGGTCGGCACGGAGCCACTGGATCTGGTCGTCGCCCAGCTTGCCCCTCGGATCGGAGACGTTGTCGAGCGCGATGAAGTGCACGCCCTTGTGATCGAACGCGTAGTGGGTCTCACCGAAGAACTCCTTGAACGCCTCGGCGCGGTCGAGCGACGCGTCGTGCTCGCCCGCGAGATACCGCTGCGTCTTCACCTTGAGCTTCCCGACGGCGTCGCGTACGTGCGCGAGGCGCTTCCGGCGCTCCTGGTCATCGTCGGTCGTGTGCGTGAGATCGCCGGTGAAGACGATGAAGTCGGGCTGGTTGGGCAGCGCGTTCACGTGAGCGATCGCCTTGTCCAGCGTCCCCTCGGCGTCCGGGTTCACCGCCGGACCCGTGAAGCCCCAGTGGAGATCGGACATCTGGAGGAACATAAAGTCCTCCCCCTTGCCCTTCGCGGCGGCGAGGCTCACGCCCCGCAGCCCCGAGCTGAAGACGACGCCCGCGATCCCCGCTGTGGTCAGACCTGCGAGCTGGATGAATTCGCGCCGATCCAAGTGTCTCGTCATGTGCAGTGCACCTCCGACAGCCAGTACACCGGCACATTCGGGTTGGATTGAGATTGGGTGAGATCGTCCAATCCGGCACGCACGGGAGGCCCAGTGGGCCCGATCCTCGCCGAGCGAGCACGGCCCGCTCATCGCGGCAATCCAACTTCGGCCCCGCGGTGTATTGGATCGAATAGGCCGGGATTCTCCCTCGACCCTCGGCGGACCGAGCGACCAGCCCGAGCGCGCGCACCTTACTTCGCGATCTGACCGACGCTCGCCGTTCACCGTCGAGCGCAGCGGCGGGCGCTGCGCGATCCATGCAGGGGCTACGCCGCCGCCAAACATCTGGCTTGTCTCCGATCCATCTATCGCGGACGCGCCGGTGTATCAGGAGTTGAACGCGCGGCACGGCACGATGCCGGGCGCAACTGAGAGATGGAGGTCCGACATGACCCCGAAAGAACTGCTCCCGCGCGCCCTCGTGACGGCGACGATGCTTCTCACGCTCCTCGGGACCGTCGGCTGCATGACGTGGCACCAGGCGGTGACGAGCGCTGCGGGCGACGTCGCGAGCAGCATCGACCCGGACCCGTCGGCCGGCGCGAAGTGCGAAGAGCTCGGCTGCGAGCGATGATCTCCACCGGCTCGCTCCGCGTCTTCCTCGCCGTCGCGCTCGCGGCGGCGTCGCTCTGCCCGGGTGCCTGGGCTTCGGCGTGGATGCTCGATCCCTCTGCGACCCGGATCGCGTTCTCGGTGCGCAATCTCTCCGTGGCGCGCGTCGACGGTACCTTTCGGCTCGCGTCCGGGCACGTGACCCTGGACGACGAGGATCCGTCGCGCTCGACGATCGAGGCGGTCATCGACGCCGCCACCGTCGACACGAGCGAGCCCAAGCGTGATGCCCACCTGCGCAGTGCCGACTTTCTCGACGTGACCCGCTACCCGAACATCGCGTTTCGATCGACGGGAATCGAACGGGTCGACGGCGGCCACTGGAAGGTCACGGGCAACCTGACGTTGCTCGGGAGGACACGCCTGGTGCTGCTCGAGGTCGACAGCCCAACGTCCGAGGGAACCCGTTCGAGCGCCCACGCCACGACCAGCATCGACCGCCGGGACTTCGGCATGACGTACGCCGGCTTCGCGGTGGGGAAACAAGTCGTGATCACGATCGACGCGGTCGCGATGAGCGCGGCCGCGGACCCCCTCCGGAGTGACGCTTCTCCTGCCGTCCCGCGCTGAGCGACCATGACTGCCTTCCTCACGACGTTCGGGCTCATCGGGGCAGCCGAGATGGGCGACAAGACCCAGCTCCTCACCTTGGCGCTCGCCGCTCGGCTCCCCCTCGGCGCCGTCCTCGGGGGCGTCGTGCTGGCGACGCTCCTCAACCATGCGCTCGCCGTCGGCGTAGGCGGCTCGGCGCTGCTCATTCTGCCCGCCAGCGTGCTCCGCGCGGCGGCCGGACTCTCTTTCATCGGCTTCGGTCTCTGGACTCTGCGAGGAGACCGGCTCGTGGGCAACGAGGAGCGACGTATCGGACCGCCCCTCGTGACGGTCGCCGTATCCTTCTTTCTCGCCGAGATGGGCGACAAGACGCAGCTCGCGACGGCGGTGCTGGCAGCGCAGGCGACGAGCTTGCTCCCAGTATGGCTCGGCTCCGTGCTCGGGATGGTTTTCGCCGACGGTCTGGCGGTGGTGGTCGGCTACCTGCTGGGGCGCCGACTTCCGGAACGGCCGCTCAAGATCGGCGCCGCCGCGCTGTTTCTCCTCTTTGGCATCCTGCTCCTCGGCGCGCGCACCGCGAAGGGGATTCCATGACGACTCTCACCGCCGGGGACATGAGGCGCGACCGCAACGCCGAACCAACGCCCCTACACAACATGGCAGACACCGAGCGGCTCCGCGCGGCCGCGACGCAGGCGCTGCGCATTCTCGAGAGGACGGGCCTCGCCCCGATCACGGCCGCTCTCCTACGTGCGGCCCTCGTTGGTTTCTGCAGGGGCCTGCCGCTGACGGAACACGCGCGATGTCGGACGTGACCGCCGTGCTCGTCGCCGTCATGGCCTTCGCCGTGGCCGCCGCCGCGCGGCTCACCGATGGAACGGAGACTCATTCACCGGAGTCGGAACCTCGTCATTCGATGTCGCTCAGTGATCGGGATCCCAGATGGCGCTCGGTCGCCAGGCGAGACGACCACCCATGACCGCCGGTCAGCATGCCGCCGTGGAAGCCCCGGACCGCGAACGGCGGGCGCTCGTTCTCGCCGGCGGCGGCATCATCGGCATGCTCTACGAGATCGGTGTCCTCGCGGCCCTCGAGGAGGCGTTCCCGCCGGGACCGTTCAGCCAGCACTTCGACCTCTTCGTCGGGACGAGCGCCGGCGCGGTGACGGCCGCCTTCGTCGCCAACGGAGCCCAGCCCTCGGAGATGTTCCGGGCCCTGCGCGACGACCTCGACTCGCCCTTCAACTTCCGGCCCGAGGACGTCTTCGGCACCCCCGCCGGAAACATGATCCAGCTCTTCACCCAGTTCGCCCGACCGCTCCTCGGCGCGGTCGGCGGCGCCATCCGCCGAGGGGGCCGGGCGACGCTCGCGTCGATGCTGGCGGATGTCCAGGCCCATCACCCCTCCGGCTTCTACTCGACCGAGCCCCTCGAGCGCGCGCTCTGCGCCCGATTCACGGCGCTCGGATACGCGCATCATTTCCCCGCGCTCCCCCGCCCGCTCTATGTGACCGGAGTAGACATCGATACGGCGGAGCGCCTCGTCTTCGGTGAGGACGAACTCGCCGAGGTCCATGTCTGTCGCGCGGTGGCGGCCTCGTGCGCCATCCCGATCTTGTTCCAGCCCCATCCGCATCGGAGACCGCGACGTCGTGGACGGTGCTGTCGCCGGAGCGCCGCCGATCGACGTCGCCGCCGAGCGCGGGGCCCGTCGCATCGTCTACGTCAACCCGCTCGTACCGATCCACAACGACCGCGGCAAGGTCTGTTTTCCACTCGGTGAGGGAGGCTGCGGTCGGCTGAGGGACAGGGGGATCGGTTGGATCGTGGACCAGACCTTGCGCATGTTCCTCGCCGCGCAGCTGCCGCCTGCGCTCGTGGCCGTTCAGGCGCGCTTTCCCGGTCTGGTGGTCCAGAGCATCGAGCCACGCCCCGACGAGCTGCCGATGTTCCTCCATCAGGCCATGTCGTTCGACGCCCGCCGCGAGCTGCTCGACTACGGGTACGCCTGCGGGCAGCGCACGGCCCCGGCCGCTCCGCCCTCTCCGTCAGCCCGGCTCGGCATCGTTCCGTGATGTCATGTTGCATGCGTCACTGAGCGCGTCCCTGGGTTCGCTTTTCGTGCTTCTCGCCAGCGCTAACGTCTGGGTGATGTTGCATGCTTCCAGTCGATCCAAAGACCACGCGGCCCATGCGCGCCTCATGCGGGCCCATCGGGTCGGGGGGTATGCATTCATCCTGCTCTTCTGTGTGTTCTTTTACTTCATGGCTCTGCGGATCAAGGGTGTGTCGGACGAGCTGCCACCGCGCCTCACGTTCCATCTCATCCTGGCCCTGCTGCTCATTCCCATCCTGCTGGTGAAGGTCCTCATCGCACGCTACTACCGACACTACTCTTCCGCCCTTCTCTTTCTCGGCGTGACCATTTTCGCGCTGTCCTTCGCGCTCGTTGCAATGAACCTCGTGCCCTACCTGCTTGGCCGCGCCGCCAGTGCAGGCGCGCCCGCGCCCGTGTCGCTAGGGTTTATCCTGACCGTCTGCGGCGGGCTCGGCTTCTTGCTCCTGCACCGACCTCGTCAGAGGACGCTGGCAGGTGCACGTGTAACTCCAAACGATAGTACGGACGGCCTCACGGCGGACGGATCGCCGTCAGAGATCCGAAGACGCCGGAGCCCATCACTCCGGTTGCAGCTCGCTCGGATCGACGTGCAAACTCACGATACCAAGACCCTTCGCTTCCTTGTGGCCGCACCGGACCGGCTCTCGGCACGACCCGGACAGTTCCTCACATTCCAGTGGCAGATTGACGGGAAGGTCGTCCCACGTTCCTACTCGATCTCTTCCTCACCGACCCAGAGCGCCTATGTCGAGATCACGCCCAAACGGGTGCGGGACCGGTATGTCTCGGCATTCCTCAACGACCGCGCCGCCGTGGGGCTCGAGGTGGAAGCCAAGGGGCCCTTCGGCCAGTTCTACTTCGACGAGGTTCGGCACCCGCGGATCGTCCTGCTTGCCGGCGGCAGCGGCATTACGCCCATGATGTCCATGCTGCGGTACATTGACGATCGGTGCCTACAGACGTCCGTCACTCTGATCTACTGCGTGAGGACGCGGCGCGATGTGATCTTCGAGCCGGAATTGAGACGCCTGAGGCGGCGCCTCAACGAGTTTCGTCTGGTCGTGGTTCTGTCACAGCCAGATGCGGGATGGAACGGACCTCGGGGCCGCGTCAGTCGCGACTTGATCGCGACCCATGTCGACGACTTGCGCTCGTCGACCGTGTTTCTCTGCGGGCCACCTGCGTTCATGGAGAGCATGCAGGGAATGCTCACATCCCTCGCTGTTCGTCCCGAGTGCATCAACCGGGAGAGCTTCGGATATACGCGGAGTAGTGGCGGCGCCGCACTGGAGGCCGCGCCACAATTGCCGGGGACGGTCGAGTTCGTGCGCGCCGGCAAGGTGTGCGATGTGCCCCCCGGCAAGACTGCTCGAGGTTGCGGAAATGTGCGGCGTGGGAATTCCTTTCGGTTGCCGTCAGGGGCGCTGCGGGACCTGTGTGACAAAATTGCTCGAAGGTGATGTCCAGATGGATACCGAGGACGGACTGGAGGCGAGCGACAAAGCCGAAGGGTATATCTTGATGTGCGTGGGGCGCCCGCGCGGCGACGTGAAGGTTGACGCCTGACGAAGCGCCGGAAGCTTTACGCTGTGCCGAAATGCCGGAGGGTCTCTCCCTAGTCGCCGAGCGGCGTTGGAGCGTGATTGCCCCAGTATCTCTCGACGGCACAACAGATGCGGAGCTTGGACGTCACGCGCGATCCGCAAGCGCGGCTTCAGTCTCTCGGCCGGGTTCGTCAGTAGCGGCGAGGATGGGGCGCTCCGCATGGTGGCGACGGACGGACATCGCCTCGCGACGGTCGACCGTCGCTTACCGAACGCGCGAATCGAGCGGCCCGCCAGATATCTGAGGGTGAACCTGAAAGGGCCACCCGGGCGCCGTATGGTCGTCGAGGAGGAAGTCATTCTCCCAGCCTGTTCACCTGGTGCAACACTGGACCGCGCGCGAGGGATTGGTCTCCGAATGCACGGTTCGTGAACCCGGCCGCACCACGTTTTCATCACTGCACCAGCGACCATGGGTGAGATTGGCTCACGCGTCGACCTCCGGCCGCTGCCTGCCCACGAGGATCAGTGAACATCCATCGGCCCGCGATCGGTGTAGTTGAGAACAGAGCTTCAGACTCCTTCAGTCTGCCACGGAGGGACGGACCATGAGGCGCGATGTGACCATGTTGGAACTGGTGAACGCGGTGACCGAGGACACCAGGACCGAGGGGGAGGCGATCGCCACGATCGTCCATATGGTCAACTCCGGCGAAGTCCGGCTGTGCGGCACGTTCTCCGGGGCACGTATCGACGTCCGAGAGGTCGACCAGCGGTGGCTGCCGGCGGCCTGAGACCGAGCGGCGAAGGAGCGGCTCGCGCGCGGGGCATCTATGGCGTCAACGGGAGAACCCATCCAAACCGTGGCTGGCGGTGTAGTGATCGGTAGAAGCTCCTGAACATGGCGCCTACCAGGGGCGGAAGTGATCCGAAAGCCGACGTGGCTCGGTGAACGACGTCGACAAGAGGAGAACCCCAATGAGAACATCCAAAAGTGTTGTGAGCATCACGGACGATCGCACGAAGCTGAGCGCCGCGAGGCGTCGAATTATAGCCGTAGGTCTCGCGCTCGCCATCCTCGCGGGTGCTGCCGGTGGCCCGCACACAACCTATGCCGGCACGTCGTCGACCCCTCCGGTGAGCAAGTGTACCGACTTTGGATGTCAAGAATAGGCTTGCACCTGCACGCACTGAGACATTTTCGAAGGAGAATCGTCATGAAGCTCTATCAGACGGCAATCGCAGCGCTGGTGGCAATTTCCGCCACCACGACACTCGCCGCGCCGCCAGCGGCAGACCGTCGCGGGGACGCTCTTGCGGCGGAGACCCGCGTGGAGCGGTGCGCCTCGGAGACAAAGGGTGGCCCACAGCAGCGACTCCTGCTGGCGAAAGAGAAGATTCGCCGCTTGATCGACGATCTCGACGCGGGCAAGAGCGTCGATCCCTCGGACTTCGACCAGGCGCTCTAGAATGCAGCGCGCGGCTGCTGACGCCATCGGAGCTGATCGGGTCGACCCTTGATGTCCCGTGTAACCGCGAGTGGTCACCACGATCGCCCTCTGAGGGTACGCCTCACGAAACGCTCCCTTTTGGTCACATGCGTCCTCTTGCTCTCGACGGGCATCGCTCACGGAGCGTGCACCAACCCCGCAGCCGTCGCTGCCACACGCACCCTGATTGACGCGCAGTGCCCCTGCGCGACGGCGACGAGTCACCGGGAGTACGTCAAGTGTGTTGCCGGCGCGGCGAAGTCGGCGATAGCGAGCGGAAGCCTGCCGAAGCAGTGCAGGCGCGCCGTCGTGCATTGCGCCGCCCAATCGACCTGCGGCCGGCCCGGCTTCGTTTCCTGCTGTCGGACGACCGCGCAGGGCGTCGCGAAGTGCTCTATCAAGCCGGCCGCCACAAAATGCACGGCGCCGAAGGGAGGCGCAAGCTGCGTGCGGCGCGTCGCGAGCTGCTGCGATGCTTGCAGCGCTGGTAGCTGCCCTGTCAGCACGACGACGACGATGCCCGGCGGCCCGACGACCACGACGACGATAGCCCCGCAAACCCACACCGTCATGGTGGGACAGGATGGTCTGACGTTCACTCCCGCGAACCTCACCATCCATTCTCGGGACACCGTGCACTGGGTGTGGGCCACGGCCGGTCACAGCGTCGTGAGCGGCACAGATGGGACTGCCGACAATCAGTTTTGCTCGCCGGAAGACGCCGGCTGTGAAAACCCGCCGTTGTCCAACGCGGGAGCGACCTATGATCACACCTTCACCAAGACGGGAACCTTCCCCTATTACTGCTCGGTGCACTTCTTCCTGGGCATGACGGGCACGATCAGGGTGCGGTAACAGGACGGGCGGCTGGCCCTGCGAGCACGTCGGGGGGCCAGGTCAAGGTGGTGCCTGACTAGCTTGACGGTCAGCCGGTGCATCACGCACGAGTGGCCGCCAAGCTACGCGCCGCGATCAATTCCACCGAGTATCTTTGAGGCTATCTCACGCAGCACGAGCTGCCCAACGTGTGTCTGAGGGGCATCGCGCAGCTGAGCCAGGAGGCGGAGCAGGAGAGCAGGCGCTGCGCCGGATGCGCCGCCGCCCGACCCCGGTGGCCGCCTTCTGGCATCAAATCGGGATCCTTCTGATGCCACAATATTCTGGGATTCTCAGCTCGTCGTAACGTCGTCAGTAGGAGCCATCCACTGCCCACGGATATTGTGGCAGCCGGGCCAAAGAGTACTGCTCGTTTCACCCCACAATGCCTCTTCCCGTCGAGCGTTGTTGATCTGCACGGACGGAAGCCGTTCGCAGGTTTTCAGTAATCAGGCCCGCTGATCGCATTCGAGTGTGGTCATCCGCTGCTCGCGGAGCGTATCAGCGCACCAATCCGAATTGCGGTGGCCGGTGTAGTGAACCAGCGATGCCGATTCCCGGCACAACTGCAACCGTTTCGAAAGGGGACACATGACACAACGACGATCGGATGGAGTGAAGACGAAGCCCGCAACAGGCCTCATCGGTTGGGTCTCTCTGTTGGCGATAGTGGGTCTCGCGACCCTTCCCGCTCGACGAACCGACGCGGAGCAACCGCCGCCGCCCTGCCATCCGAACCCGCGCGCAGCACGGGACCGGGAGACCGTGGCCAACCGCGATGACATCCGCAAGCTACCGACCGCGCTCAAAGAGCGGATCGTCCAGCTTGCCGACCGACCCCATAGCGTCCTGCCCTTGCAGGTGTTCGCTGAGGCCGACAACCCCAGCCAACTGTTCCAGTACTACCTGCTGGATACGAGCGGCTTCGAACCGAACGTGTTCACTGCTCGGATCCCGGGGGTCAACGATGCCGCGCAATTGACGATCACCGGGGCCAATTGTGGGCTGCCGACGATCGGCACCGTCCGGGTCGTCCTGGAGCCGAAGCCGGGGCTGCCGACCGATCCCAACGATCCGCGCGCGTTCATCGATGTCTTCACGGACATCGATCCGCTGTTCGTCATCAACAACGAGAGCGGCTGGTACGAGGGCTGGATGATCCACGACCTGACTGTACCTACCATCGCCCCGCCGCGGTCGGACGGCAGTGGCGCGGCGACGTTCGGCACGATCACGGATGGCGACGCAGCCGCGCTGAACGGCATGGGCACCGGGAACAACGTTCCGGGAAATATCTTCACGACCGATGGGCAGGCCGTGCGCTTCCCGAGTGCGTCGGATCACTTTCCGGACGTGCAGACCAACGTCGTGCCTCTTCAGGAGAGCATGGGAGCCTACAACGCCATGCAGCAGAGCGACGTGCATTCCTACTGGGAGTTCAACTACCTCGGAACGAACTGGATCCATCCTCTCTATGAGCTCCCCTTCACGGGCGGATTCCCGGATGCCTTCGGGCAGGCGCCTGACACCTTCGAGGACGGGGAGATCGGCCAGCTCCAGTCCACCGTGCCCGGCTCTGGACCGCGGGGCGTCGTCAACCTCGCGTCGATATTCGGCGACGATCCGAACCTGCCGCGAGACCCGGACAAGTTCGACGGGGACGTCGACGCCCAGCGTGAGTTCCGGCAGCGGGGCATTCCGAGCGGGCTCACCAACGAAGTGCTCCTCGACGTCTACGAACGGCCGACGTCGTTCGAACCGGGCGTGACGAACCTGGAGCGCCGGCTCTTCGATGCGTACGCGGCCGAGGTTGCCCGCGTGGACCAGAACGGCGACGGCATCATCTCGGCGGTGGAAGGCGACATCGACACGGCATCGGACGGGTTCCAGGACAACACGCGCCTCTTCCTTCCAGCGACCGCCTTCAATCGTTTCGCCGTGACGCGCGAGATCAACGATGGATTGCTGGCGCCGCGCTTCGCTCCAAGCCAGCGCGCCTGGATCCTGACCGGCACGCGCGTCCCGGTGAGCCCCGCCGTCCCGGCGTCCGCCGGTCGTGACTCGGACGACCGCTGAGCCGGTTCGTCCACACCAAGCAGGAGGAGGATTCCGCAATGACGAAGATTCTCACCGTCGCGCTTTTGTGCGCGAGTCTGTCGCTCCCGATCGCCGGCAACGCGCATGCATCGAGCTCGAGCCCGCCCGATCAGGTCATCCAGTGGAACCGCACGCTGCTCCAGATCCTTCAGACGCCAGGCGCCCAGCCGGCGACCGTTCATCCGACGCGGAGCATGGCGATCGTGCATCTCGCGATCTACGACGCGGTCAATGCGATCGTGGGTGGGCACGCGCCGTATCTTGGCGTGCACGCGCCGCGCAGCGCATCCCCCGATGCCGCCGCGGCGGCGGCGGCGCACACGGCGCTGCTGCTGCTCTTCCCGAACCAGCAGTCCGTGATCGATGCGCAGTTCCGGGACTCCTTGTCGCAGGTCGGCACCGGCGCAGCCGTCCGCCAGGGAATCCGCGTGGGGAACACGGCCGCCTTCGCCATCCTCGCCGCGCGCACGGACGACGGGTCGGACACCACCCCGCCCGCGTTCGTGCCCGAATCGGGCCCCGGCGAGTACCAGCTCACACCGCCGAACTTCCAGCCGCCCGTGTTCACGAACTGGCCCGACGTGCGGCCGTTCGCGCTCGAGAGCGCTTCCCAGTTCCGTCCGGCACCCCCGCCGGAGGTGACGAGCGCGCGCTACACGACCGACTTCGACGAGGTGAAGTCGCTCGGCCAGGACAGCAGCACCACCCGGAGCACCGATGAGACGGATATCGGCCGCTTCTGGGGTGCCGCGCCGGTGCAGAACGTGTGGAATCAGGTCGCGCAGATGGCGGGCCTCTCGTTCGACAACAGCCTCGAGCAGAACGCGCGCATGTTCGCCCTGCTCGAGACGAGCCTGGCCGACGGCGTGATTGCGTTCTACGACGCCAAGTATACCTACCACCGCTGGCGCCCCGTCACGGCGGTCCGGGCCGCCGACACGGCGGGCGATCCGAACTGGACTCCGCTGGCGACGACGGCGCTCGACCCCAGCTACGTCGGCGCGCATGCCGAGATCAGCCAGTCGGCCGCCACCACCCTGCGCGATTTCTTCGGCACCGACCGTCTGGACTTCTCGCTGACGAATCCGAACCTTCCCGGCATCGTGCGGAGCTTCCAGAGCTTCTCCCAGGCTGCTGACGAGGCGGCCGCGAGTCGCATCTTCGCAGGCCAACATTTCCGCTACGACGAAGATGCCGGGCAGGCCCTCGGTGACCAGGTGGGCGATTTCGTCTTCGACCACATCCTGGGTCCTACGCCCCACGGCGCGTCCCGGGTCTCCAGGGTTGACACGGCCCATCGAAGTGGAGAATAATTCTCCAGATGGAACGAGACGCCACCACGCTCGACCGGAGCATGAACCATCTCCTCGAGCGCTGTCGCCAAGCGGGGATGCACGTAACGCCGCAGCGGATGGCCATTTACCGAGCGCTTCTCGCGGCGGAGGACCATCCGAGCCCCGAGCAGCTCTACGACCGCGTTCGGGCCAAGATGCCCTCCCTGTCGCTCGCCACGGTCTACAAGGTGCTCGATGCACTCAGCGCCCTCGGGGTGGCCCGGGAGGTGTCGATGATCAGCGAGAGCAAGCGATACGACGCCAACATGGACCGGCATCACCACCTGATCTGCACGAAGTGCAAGAAGATCATCGACCTGCATGACGACGGACTCGATGCGATCCCGCGGCCACGCCGGCTGAAGGGTTTCGTCGCTCACACGATGAGCGTGCAGATCCTGGGGGTGTGTGCGACGTGTGCGAAGCGTTGATGCTTTTTTTGGGCAGAGTTGGAGAATTATTCTCTGATGCTAAGGACTCTACGAAGGGCAGGCCGGCGATGAGCCCGAGGAAGCGAGTCGGCGCGCACCGGGCGCGCGTTACCGTAACGTCCGCGATGATTCTCGCTCTTGCCGTTGGGCCGTGGAACGTTTCGGCAGCGAGCAAGGACGAGGCGCCGGCCAGCGCGTCGGCGGAGTTTGTCGCGACGATGGGTCGGAAGGCCGAGGCGAAGTCGCGCATCATGAAGGCCGCGAAGGAGCTACTCGAGCAGCGATACGACCTCTCAGGACGGACCGATCCCGCGGTGCGCATGTCTGGCGGGAAGCCGGTGCCCGTCGGGCCGACCGCCAAGCTCCCGAAGGGAGTGTCGTGGGACGATCTCGCCAAGCTCTCCCCGGAGGAGATCAAGCAGCGGGGCATCTTCCCGTACCCGCCGCTGCCGCACCCGCTTCAGCCGAATGACGGCGGCATGGTGTTCCCGCCGTCGCAGCTGAAGACCCATCCCGAGTTGGCGCGCGTGGACGTCGACTTCGACGTGCCTGACGCCTACCTGCCCCAGTTCCCGCCCCCGCTCTTCCTCACGACACACCGCGAACTCGGTGATGTGTCGAAGGGGCAGGAGATCACGCTCGCCAACTACTATCCGCTGCTGAAGGACCAGCTCACCCCGTTCCAGCTCGACGGTCTGCGGCTGCTGGTGACACCGTTTCCACAGCAGCAGTTCAACCAGACGGAGGATCGCGCGACGCGGGCCGCGTCCGACGGCGTCTCGTGCTTCTCCTGCCACGTGAATGGCCACACCACCGGGCAATTCCACCTCGTCCCGGACGTCCGGCCGCAAGCGGACCGCCCGCGCATCGAGACCGTCAGCCTCCGCGGGGTATTTGTCCAGCGCACGTTCGGATCCAAGCGGAATCTCCGCTCGCTCGAGGACTTCACGGAGGTCGAGAACAACACGGCCTACTTCGATGGGGACACCACCAAAGCGGAGATGAAGGGTGCCCGCCACTTCGACCGGCGCGAGCTGGCCGCGATGGCGGCGTTCCAGAACATCATCGACTTCCCGCCGGCCCCGAAGCTCCTTCCCACGGGCGACCTCGATCGGCGCAAGGCGAGCGAGGCTGAGGTGCGCGGCGAGATGCTCTTCCGCGGCAAGGGACAGTGCGCGAGCTGTCACGCCGGAGCGTACTTCACGGACAACCTCTCGCACGACCTCGAGGTGGAGCGCTTCTACGACGGGCGGCCCGAGGGGATCTTCAAGACCTTTTCACTTCGGGGGATCAAGGACTCACCGCCCTACCTGCACGACGGCAGGCTCCTCACGCTGGAGGATTCGGTCGAGTTCTTCAACCTCGTCCTGGGCGTGCAACTCACGGCTGAGGAGCAGCACGATCTCGTCGCGTACCTTCGTGTTCTCTGAAGACATGCCCCAATGGGAGACGAAGTATGCTTAGGACGCTGACCGTCGATGATCGTTTTCCCACGTTCCGGTGCACGGCCGTGACGCGCCTTGCGCCCGGGCGCGAGTTCGAACAGGTGACGGAGGCGGACCACCCCGGCAAGTGGCGCGTCGTGCGTCAACTGGGCCCTAATCGGTCCTATGCCCAACACGATCGGAGAGAGCATGGCAAGTGAAAGCAAATGCCCGTTCACGGGCGGGACCCGCGCACACACGAACCGTGACTGGTGGCCGAACCAGCTGAACCTTCAGGTTCTCCACCAGCACTCCACCCGGTCCAATCCGATGGGCGAGGCGTTCGACTACGCCAAGGAATTCAAGAGCCTCGACCTGAATGCCGTGATCAAGGACCTTCATGCTTTGATGACGGACTCGCAGGATTGGTGGCCGGCCGACTATGGCCATTACGGGCCGCTGTTCATTCGGATGGCGTGGCACGCCGCAGGCACGTATCGCATCGGCGACGGCCGCGGCGGTGCCGGAGCCGGCCAGCAGCGCTTCGCGCCGACCAACAGCTGGCCGGACAACGCGAACCTCGACAAGGCGCGCCGGCTGCTGTGGCCGATCAAGCAGAAATACGGCCGGAAAATCTCCTGGGCCGACCTGATGATTCTTGCAGGCAACGTCGCCCTCGAGTCGATGGGCTTCAAGCCGTTCGGTTTTGGTGGCGGGCGCGAGGATGTCTGGGAGCCCGAAGATGTCTACTGGGGCCCCGAAGGCAAGTGGCTGGCGGACGAACGCTACAGCGGCGACCGCGATCTTCAGGGTCCTCTCGGTGCCGTGCAAATGGGTCTGATCTACGTGAATCCGGAAGGACCGAACGGCAAGCCGGATCCCCTCGCGGCGGCCAGGGATATTCGCGAAACGTTCCGCCGCATGGCGATGAACGACGAAGAAACGGTCGCGCTGATTGCTGGCGGTCACACCTTCGGCAAAACCCACGGCGCTGGCGATGCGTCACTGGTGGGTCCAGAGCCGGAGGCTGCCAGCATCGAGGAGCAGGGCCTCGGCTGGAAGAGCAGATTTGGCACGGGCAAAGGGGCTGACGCGATCACCAGCGGCCTGGAAGTCATCTGGACCCCGACGCCAACGAAGTGGAGCAATAACTTCTTCGGGAACCTGTTCGCCTACGAATGGGAACTGACCAAGAGCCCGGCCGGTGCGCATCAGTGGAAACCGAAGAATGGCGCGGGTGCCGGTACCGTGCCGGATGCGCACGACCCGTCAACGCGTCACGCCCCGTCGATGCTGACCACTGACCTCGCCTTACGGTTCGACCCTGCTTACGAAAAGATTTCACGGCGCTTCTACGAGCATCCGGATGAGCTCGCAGACGCGTTCGCCCGGGCGTGGTTCAAGCTGACGCATCGTGACATGGGCCCGATCGCGCGTTATCTCGGCCCGCTCGTGCCGAAGGAGCCGCTGCCGTGGCAAGATCCGCTCCCCCCGGTGGATCATCCGCTGATCGGGGAGCAGGACATTGCTGCCCTGAAGGCGAAAATCCTGGCGTCTGGCCTGTCCGTTTCCCAGCTGATCTCGACGGCTTGGGCGTCGGCGTCGACGTTCCGCGGCTCTGATAAGCGCGGTGGAGCGAACGGCGCGCGTATTCGCCTCGCGCCGCAAAAGGACTGGGACGTCAACCAGCCGGCTCAGCTGACCAAGGTGCTGCAACCGCTCGCAGCGATCCAGAAGGAGTTCAACGCTTCACAGTCTGGCGGGAAGAAGTTGTCGCTTGCGGACCTGATCGTTCTCGGCGGCGCCGCGACCATCGAGAAAGCCGCGAAGGCCGGCGGATACAACGTGAAAGTCCCCTTCACACCGGGGCGGATGGACGCTTCGCAAGAGCAAACCGCCGCGGACTCCTTCGCGCCGCTCGAACCGACCGCTGACGGGTTCCGCAACTATCTCCGCGGCACGCGGCGCGTATCGCCTGAGGAGCTGTTGGTGGATCGTGCGCAATTGCTGACGCTGACGGCGCCCGAGATGACGGTGCTCGTCGGCGGCCTGCGTGTCCTGGGCGCAAATGCCGGGAAGTCCACGCACGGCGTCTTCACGAAGCGGCCCGAGACGCTGACGAACGACTTCTTCATCAACCTGCTCGACATGAGCACGCAATGGCAGCCGTCTGCCAGCTCTGAAGGCGTGTATGAGGGGCGTGACCGGAACACGAAGGAGGTCAAGTGGACCGGCACCCGTGTCGACCTGCTCTTCGGTTCGCACTCGCAGCTGCGCGCCCTCGCGGAAGTCTATGCGTGCGCGGACTCGAAGGAGAAGTTTGTGAAAGACTTCGTCGCGGCGTGGACCAAGGTGATGGACCTCGATCGCTTCGACCTCGCCTGATCTCTGCGGTTCAGATGGCTCCAGCGACGTCAAACAACACCTTGCCGCCCCGCTGGACGTGGGCGACGGCTTCGCGGAAGGCGGTGAGCGGATAGGTCGCTGCGATAGGTACTCGAATCGCGCCTGAAGCGACGAGCGGCGCCGTCTCGCGCAGTACGCCCGGAATTTTTCAACTCGACATCAGGATGGTTGAGGAAGAAACCCTTGGCGACGACACGTTTCGCGATCAGGTCGAACGGGGCGATCGTGACTGGCTCGCCGCTCATCAGAGCATACACGACGAGCGTCCCGGATTTGCTGAGCACGCCGGCTATGATGGCGCTGGCCTTGCCTGCGACCCCGTCAATGCCGAGCGGCACGCGGGCGTCGCCGACCGTTGCGCGAATTTTGTCGAGTGCCCCACTCTGATCGACGATCACGAGGTCGCCGCCGACGGCTTGCAGCTCGGGAACGAGCTCAGGGCGGCGAACGAAGTTGATTGTCTTGAGGCCGCGCGCCTTGGCAATCGCGATGAGTGACCGGCCGACGCCCGAGTTGGCGGCATTCTGCGCGACCCAGTCGCCGGGTCTGAGGTCGAGGGACTCGTTCAGGAGCAGAGCCGCCGTCGGCGGGTTGATGCCGAGCATGGCGAGTTGGCGCGGATCGGCGTCGGGCAGTGCGAACAGCCCCGCGGCGGGTGCAACGAGTCGCTCGCGCCAACTGAAGCTGTAGAGCGGCACCAGCACGCGATCGCCGACCTTCAGGTGGTCGACGCCCCTGCCAATGGCCAACACTCGCCCCGCCCCTTCATTTCCGACGACGCTCGGCAGCGAAGGCCGAACCGGATAGACGCCCTGAATGAGATACAAGTCATTCATGTTGATCGGCGCATGCTCTACGCCGATGAGCACCTGGCCGGCGGCCGGTGCCGGAGGTTCGGGAAGGTCGGCAAGCTCAAGGACGATTCCCGGCTCGCCGAACGTTCTGATTTGCACTGCACGCATTCTGCGCCTTCCGTGTTAGTGATGGCCGAATTCGACGAGGTCACGACCGGCGAGCGGCCCCCCGGCTTGCTGCAGGCGGCCACCCGTCGCGAGACCGCCGAGCTCGATCGCCGTGAAGCCGAAACTCTCGATTAGCTGTTTGATGAAGGCGGTCGGTTCGAGATGGTCCCCGGAGATGAAGATCACCCGACGTCCTCCGTTCTTCACCGGCCCTTCATTGAATCGGGCGGTGACGATCGAATTGAACGCCTTGACGATGCGAGCGCCTGGTGCCAGGGCCGCCACTACCTCGCTGGCGCCCTTACCGCCGAGATCGGCGACGACGAGCTTCGGACTCGTCTCGACGAAGGGATTCGTCGCATCGATGAGCACACGGCCGTTCCAGGCCGGCAGGCCCTTCAACGCTGACTCGACGTTTCGCCAAGGCACGGCGAGCAACACATACTCGAGGCTCGCGGCGTCCTCGACCGAGGCCGCGGACGCACCACGACCAAGCTCGGCGACTTTGTCGCCGAGCGCATCTGGACCACGCCGGCTGCTCAGGACCACTTCATGGCCTCTGGCCAGCGCCTCTCGCGCGAATGCGAGCGCGACAGCACCCGCGCCAATCGTACCAAATTTCATGCTCCCCTCGTATCGTTTGAAATTATCGAGTTTCCCGGTCGAAGGCCGTCGTCACGAAATATCACGTCCCTCCGTTTGAAGGGCGAAAAGTCCAGCCGTTTGAGTGCCCGGTCTACCGTGATGGCTCACCCTCTCGCGAATGCGCCACGGACGCTTCCTACGGTGCTCCGAGCTTCGCCAAGTACGGGTCGACTTCGGGCGCGAACGCCGGGTGCTTACGCAGTCTCGCGAGATGGCCCATGGCCTGGGGGAACTCGGCGTCGAGCTGCGCATGCAGAATCGGATCGAGGCCCTGCTGTTCGAGCGCCCCGACTCTCGCCTTCTCGTTGAAGAAGAGACTCATCTCGGCGACGAAGCAGATGTCCGCGAGAGTGACATCGCTTCCCACCAGGAACTCGCGGCCGTAAGACAACCCCTGGTCGATTCCGGCGGCGTAGACCGCGAATCCGTCACGAGCCCGTGCGTGGGTCTCGGGAGAAACTCTCCCGCTCATCAGCGCCAGCAGATAAACCTGGGCATCTCGCGCGAACACGAGGCTTGCATCGAGGAAGCTGTCCACCCGCGACGCCTCGTAAGGGCCACGGCCATAGAGCGGGAATCTGCTCTCACCCAGGCGGGCGACGGCCCGCATGATGCTGTTCGATTCGAAGATGCCGATCTTGCCGTCCGGGCTGAAGGCGGCCGGCACGGTGCCGAAGGGATGCGCCTCCATGAAGGCGTCCGTCTTGCGAAGGCTGGCCCCCTGAAAGCCGACCTTGCCAACGCGCACGTCCGCCGACGTCGCGTGCTCGTCGCTCGCCAGCGGCCGGGCGTCGAAGTCCCACAGCCACGACTGGAGCTCCTTCGGCGAGCTGCCTCTCACCTCGACCTCGACGCCGCACAGACGCGCGGCGATGGTCGCTTTCCAGATCCGGGGATTCGGCAGGTAGGAGAATATCCGTAGTTGGCTCACGGGCGACTCCGTTCACCAGGTCTCGCGAAAAGGCCTGAGCTCGACGTTGAACGACCAGGCGGAGCGGTCCTGATGCGCGACGTGCCAGACTTCCTCGGCGATCGCCGCGGGCTTGATGAAGAACTCGTCCGGGGCGTTCGGAAACATCTGCCGCGTCCACTGGAGGTCGATGACTGCGTCGATCATCACGTAGGCGACGTGCACACCCTTGGGCCCGACCTCGCGGGCGATCGATTCCGCGAGGATCCGCTGCGCGGCCTTGGTCGGGGCAAAGCCCGCGAAGCCGGCCTTCCCGCGAATCGCCGAGGTGTTGCCCGTGGTGATGATGGCGCCCTCTCCCGCCGCGACCATCGCCGGAGCGAGCCCTCGGGCGAGATGGAGCAGGGCCATCGCGTTGACCTGGAAGTTTCGGTTCAGCACCTCGGGATCGATCTCGAGGAAGTTCCCGAACGCGCCACCCACGGCATTGTGGACGAGTACCTTCGGCGTACCGTGCTCGGCGCGTACTGCCTCGAGAGTCTTCTGGAGCGCGGCCTCATCGGTGACGTCGCAGGGGTAGGCGCTGGCGTGCTCGATTTCCCGCTCGAGCGCGATGAGGCGGTCGCGGTTTCGCGCGAGCATCGCCACGGCGTACCCGCCGCGCGAGAAGCGCCGGGCGATGGCTGCGCCCGTCCCGGGTCCTACCCCGGTGACCACCACGACTGGGTTCGCCATGCTCGCCTCTCAAACCCCTTGTCGCTGCGTTGGCGACCTACACCTCAGCGGGCGGGGACGAACGCCGCCGCCCTCACGCACCCGTCTCCAACACCACCCGGAACCGCGCCTTCCCGCTCATCATGCGGTCGTAAGCCTCCGGTGCTCTATCCAGCGGATACTTCTCGATCAGTGGCTTCACTCCGGTGAGCGCGCTGAACTTCAGCGTATCCTCGGAATCGATGGAGGTCCCGCTGGGCCAGCCGGCTACGATCTGCCTTGCGAAAATCAGTGGCAGTACGTTCGCCTTCAGCGGCTCAAGGGGCGCACCGACAATCACGAACCGCCCACCATATCCGAGCCCACCAATCGCCGCCGACATCGCGTCCGCGTTCGTCACCGTCGCCAAGATCGTCCTGGCACCGCCCAACTTCTGGAGCGCCTGCGCCACATCCTCCTTCGTGCTGTCGATGTAGTGCTTGGCGCCCAGCTTGTGTGCGAAGTCGGCATTGTGCTCCCCGCGCGCGATAGCCACGGTGTTGAACCCCATCTTCGCCGCGAACTGGACCCCGAGATGCCCGAGTCCGCCCATGCCGAGAATCGCCACGGTGTCCGGTGGACGCGCCCCGCTGTTGCGGATGGCATTGAAGGTCGTGATCCCGGCGCAAAGCAGAGGACCAACCTCGGCACCACTCAGAGAGTCCGGCACCGCCGCCAGCGCAATCTCTGGAGCAACCAAATAGTCAGAGTAGCCGCCGTCATACGTGATGCCCGGAGTTCGGAGGTTTTGGCAGGCCACGTGATCGCCGCGCCGGCACGGCTCGCACTTGAAGCAGTGGCCCCCATACCAGCCCAGCCCGACGCGTTGCCCGACTTTCCATTCAGTTACGCCCTCGCCAATCGCATCGACCAGACCAACGACCTCGTGCCCTGGCACTCTCGGATACGTGATCGGGAAGATGCCTTCCTTGGTCACCGAATCGCTGTGGCAAATCCCACAGGAGTGCACCCGCACTCGAACCTCGCCAGCCTTCGGGTCAGGCACTTCCCGCGTTACCAATTCGATCGGTCCTCCCTTGCTGACCACCTGCGCATATCGCCCCGTCAACTTCGCCATAGCTCCTTCCCCTTCGAACCCGGACCGCTCTGTGTCACGTCTCGCATTGTCGGCGTCAGCGTCCGAGGCCCTTGTTCGGATTGATCAGGTACTTCTTGCCGGTCGCTTGCTTGCCGTAGACCGCGATCTCCTCCAACCGTAGCGCCTCCGCGAGCGAGACCTCCTTGTCGTAGCGACTGGCGAAGGTCGTCTTGATTTCCGCTGCGACACGCTCGCGCAACTTCTGCGCGGCTGCCGGGCCGATCTTCTGCAGGAAGGTCGTCAGCAGCCAGCCGCCGATGCCCCACGCCATGCCGAAATTGCGGGTGAGTTCCGTGGGCCCACGGTCAAGACCTCCGTAGATGTACACCTGCTTGTGCTTCGTCGAACCGTAGCGGTTGTAAGCACCCGCCGTCCGATTGGCGGCCGCTTCCATGCAGGAGAGCACCTGGCTCGCGAGCTTGCCGCCGCCGATCGCGTCGAATGCGAGCGTGGCGCCGGTGGCGGCGAGCGCTTCGATCAGCTCGTCCAAGAACGTCGGCGTACCCGAAGTCAGGACGTGCTTCGCGCCGAGTCCCTTGAGGAGATCCACGTGCTGCTGCCGACGGACGATGTTCACGAGCGGGATCCCGTCGTTGAGGCAGATCTTGACCAGCATCTGGCCGAGGTTCGACGCCGCGGCGGTGTGCACCAGTCCGGTGTGACCCTCGGCGCGCATCGTCTCGACCATGCCGAGCGCCGTCAGCGGATTCACGAAGCACGATGCGCCCTCCGCCGCCTTCGTGCCGGGAGGTAGCACGAGGCACTGGCTCGCCTTGATCGTCCGGAACTGTGCGTACATCGCGCCACCGACGATCGCGACCGTCTTTCCGACGAGCGCGCGCGCTTCGTCGGAAGACCCCGCGCGCAGGACCAGGCCGGCGCCCTCATTTCCGACGGGCAGCGACTGGTCGATGCGACCAGCGACGCTCCGAAGGGCGGCCGGCGGGATCGGCGCCGTGACGACGGGGTCCTCAGGGCTGCCGGAGACGTTCGCCGCCGACATGTCGGCACCGGCGAGCATCAAACCGAGGTCCGAGGGATTGATCGGAGTCGCATCGATACGGACCACGACCTCGTCGGGCTTGGGTTCCGGGGTCGGGACACGGGCAAGTGACAGCTCGAGAAGGCCTTCCTTCTTCACCGTCGAGCGGAGCTGTCGGCCGATCGCCTCCTGGGCCATAGCTTCTCCTCTGGGCGCAAACGCTTGCCGCCGCCTCGCCGACCGGCTAGGCTATAGGTTACGGTCGTCATGAATAAAGGGGTTCATGATCGCCGTTCACCGCCAAGTCAAGGGGATCGGAAGGAGCGAGGACGGCGGATGCGCGTCTCGAAGGAGAAAGCGGCGCAGAATCGGCGGCAGATCCTGACCGCGGCCGCGCGCTTGTTCCGGGAGAATGGCATCCGCGCGACCGGCGTCGACTCGATCAGCGGCAGTGCTGGCGTGACGCATGGCGCCTTCTACAGTCAGTTCGAATCCAAGGAGGCGCTCGCGGCCGAGGCGATCCGCCTCGCCCTGTCGCGCTGGAGACGTGTCTGGCAGCGTGCGGCCGACCGCAAGCGGCGGAGCGAGGCGTTCCGGAGCATCGTGACGGGATACCTGTCGCCGGAGCATCGCGACGCGCCCGGTCGTGGTTGCGTCGTGGCGGCGCTCGGCCCGAGCATCGCCCGTCAGCCGCGAAAGGTGCGAGCAGCCTTCACCGGGGAGTTGAAGGATGCCGTCGACTTCCTGGCCGCGCTCGTGCCCGGCAACGGTCCGTCGCCCCGTCACGACGACGCGCTCGCGGCCTTCGCTTGCATGATCGGCGCCCTGATCCTGGCGCGGGCGGTCGACGACCGGCGGTTCTCGGCCCAGATCCTCGAGGCTGCGGCCCAGCACGTCATTCGAGGAGGACGTCGTGGAAAATAGGCATGCTACCGTCGCAGTGATCGGGGCCGGCGACCACATCGGCGCTGCGATCGCTACGAGGTTCGCGGCCGAAGGCTTCACGGTCTTCGCCGGGCGGCGGCACGGGGACAAGCTCGCTCCGCTGGTCGCCGACGTCGAGGCACGGGGCGGGCAGATCGCCGCCCGATCACTCGATGCGCGGAAAGAAGACGATCTGACCGCGTTCCTCCAGGAAGCCGACCGGCGAGCGCCGCTCGACGTCTGCGTCTTCAACGTCGGCGCGAACGTCAATTTTCCCCTGATCGAGACGACCGAGCGCGTGTTCCGCAAGGTCTGGGAGATGGCGTGCTACGCCGGCTTCCTGGCCGGGCGGGAGGCGGCCCGCCTCATGCTACCGCGCGGGCGCGGATGCATCTTCTTCACCGGCGCAACCGCGAGCCTGCGCGGCGGCGTCGGATACGCGGCCTTCGCCAGCGCGAAGTTCGGCCTGCGGGCGCTCGCTCAGAGCGCCGCTCGGGAGCTCGGACCGAGGAACATCCACGTCGCGCACCTCATCATCGACGCCGGGGTGGACACCGCCTGGGTCCGGGAGCGCATTCGTCAAAGCGAGGGGGAGGCAGCGCTCGCCGGTCTCGCTCCCGGCCGGCTGATGCGGCCCGACGCGGTGGCGGAGGCGTACTGGCAGCTCTACCAGCAGCCCGCCGACGCGTGGACGTTCGAGCTCGAGATTCGTCCCGCCGCCGAGAAATGGTGAGCCATGGTTGGGGTTGAATTTCATTTCGACTTCGGCAGCCCCAACGCTTACCTGGCCCATCTGGTGATTCCCGGAATCGAGCAACGCACCGGGGTCGAGTTCGAGTATGTCCCCATTCTGCTGGGCGGCGTCTTCAAGCTCACCAACAATCGCTCGCCGGCGGAGAGTCTGGCGGGGATCAAGAACAAGCCGGAATACGAGCGACTCGAGATGCGCCGCTTCATCGAGCGGCATCGGATCACCCGGTTTCAGCCGAACCCGTTCTTTCCCGTGAACACTCTGATGCTGATGCGCGGTTCACTCGCCGCTCGATCGCTCGGCGTATTCGACCAGTACGTCGCCGAGATGTTTCGGCACATGTGGGCCGATCCGAAGAAGATGGACGATCCGCACGTGCTCCGCGCGGCGCTCGAGGAATCAGGGCTGGACGCCGATCGATTCTTCGAGCTGGTCCAGACCCGCGAGATCAAGGCCGAGCTCCTCGCCAACACGGAGCGTTCGGTCGCGCGCGGGACTTTCGGAGCTCCGACCTTCTTCGTCGGGGACGAGATCTTCTTCGGCAAGGATCGCCTGCGTGATGTCGAGGAGAGGATCCTCGAGCTCCGCTCGCAAGGACAGGGAGGCCGTTGACGGGATCGCCTGCTGCACCCGACCCCCCGGGCGCGTGACGATCCGGGGTTCCACGAAACGCGACAATCTGGAGATGGCGTTGCAAGAGCACATTTCGAGAAGGAGCACGCGAGATGAAGAACACGATCGAAGAGGAGAATAAGGCACTCGTGCTGGAAGCGTTCGATGCGCTCTTCAACAAGCGCGACTACGAGGCCGCAGCGCGATACTGGTCGCCGAATTACGTGCAGCATAGCGCACACATCGGGCCCGGCCGCGAAGGTCTCTTCGACCTCGTCAAGAGCCTGCCGCCGACACTCGCGTACGAACCGGGCCTGATCGTCGCTGATGGTGAATTCGTCATCGTACATGGGCGGTTTTCGAGATTTGGCCGACCTGTGAACTGGATCGCGGCGGACATTCTGCGTGTGGAGGATGGCCTTCTGGTGGAGCACTGGGACGTGATCCAAGACGAGGCGACCCGCGAGCAATCGCGCAGCAGTCTGCCGATGTTCGGCAAGGAATTTCCGAAGTGAGGCAGCACTTCGACCAGCTGCACGCCCTGGTCGATCAGCCTGGGCACCTCCTCACGGCGTATCTCGCGTGGCATGCCCTCCCGAATAGCCCAGGGTGACAGCCGGCGAAACTGCGTATGCCGCGGCCGGCGCGAAGTGGGCGGAGTTGAGGTGGGCAGGCCCCCCTCAAGGGGGGGCCGAACCGCGAAATTGCCAAAATTGAAGCCGACGTCGGCGTATTGCGTTATCCCATTTCTGCTACCGCCGCCGAGAAACCCTTGTCCTACAAGGGCCAAGAAAGCTTCCCAAGCTGGACGTCGCCGGTTCGACCCCGGTCGCCCGCTCTCGTGAAGTCGAGGAGTTAGCGCGCTGCCGCTACGGGCCGCGCGCCGGCGGTGGCAGTTTGGTGGCAGTTGGGTCGGATAACTGAGCCTGTGCCGCGGCCGCGTCTGATTCGGGCAGAGGGCTACGCGGCTCCGGCGAAGGATCCAGTTCTTCCCGCGACTGTCCGTGCGGCACAGATGCGCCGCCGGGTCCGCTCGTATCTCCGCCAGCTTCATTGGACGACTGGACGGGCGAAGATTTCGCCTGCTCTTCCTCGGAGTTGGGGCTCGGCTCGGACTTGGACGCTGGCATTGGATTCGCCGTCTCGCCTGGTGGTGGTTGCGGATCGATCGGGGACTCCATACGGCGAAATGCATAGCGCTCGGTGTTGGGGTCGTAAGTGAGGGTCTGGCCGTCGACGAGAACGTCGAGCCGCTCGCGCACCAAGTTGACAGGCTGCCCCACCCACGCCGCCCACTCGGCCGCCGTGATGCCCTCGACGCCGCCGAAATCCTCGAAGTCGTCAAGAAACCGGTAAAACCAATCGTCAGCAATCGGGGCCGGGACGCCGAAGAAGAGCCCTTCGACCTCCTCCACCGAGGGGAGCGCAGGCGGTTTTTCCGGCACAGGCACATCGCGGTTGCGGGTGAGAAGCCGCCTGCTTCCGTGCTTCTCCTCGTCCAGGACATGGTAAACGTGAATCGCCTTATCGACTTGATAGTATAGGGTAGATCGAGGGCGTTTCACGCGCTCGGCAAGGCGGGAGCGTGTGATCTTTTCTTTTCGCCCTACGTTGCTAGCCAACTCTCGGATCGCGGCGGGAAGACTCTCGGCCTCCGCCGCTCGGAAGCTGCCGAGGAGGAGTTCCCGCGCGACACGGTAGTCGTCGATGATCGCCTCGATCTCGCCACCTATGCACTTGCGGTGCCGTTGGTGAAGAAGCGCGATCGTCCGAACGGAGGCTAACAGAGCCTCGAAGTCGCGGCGCATGCGCAGCTCAAGCGAACAGGTCGACATCGCTCGCGCGAGCGCCCATCCGAAGGGGACCGACACTCGGCGTTCACCGCCGAGGGCGAGCCATCGCTGGAGCGCGACGAAAGGTTCGAGGTCAATCGGCGAACGTCCTCCGGACGCCAACTCCCCTTGTGCGCAGATCACATCGAACGTGGCGAGCCTGTCGTCAGTCGTACCCATCGGCACCGGCAGGAGGCGGGTATTGAGCTGCGGCGAGACGGGGCGGGTGCTGGTGGTGATCAATCCCGTCGGTCCCGCCTTTTCGATCTTCCACGTCTCGAGACCGCCCGTCCATGCGCCGCGGATCGTGACCTCGTAACGAAGTACGTTGTTGTCGGCGAGCGCGCGAATGGCGGAAGCAGCGGGTCCCCGATCTGGGATGGAATCCGCTTCCTTGAAGACGACGACGCGGTGCCGAAAATCCTCGTCGCTGTACACGAGGGCTGTCGGCGAGCTCGCCGTGAACTGATACACGGCCTCGGGAGGGACCAATGCCAGCGCGGCGTCGATCGTCGCGTTCTTTCCAGCCGCGGGATCCCCGACCAATCCGAGATTGACGGGCCGTCCCTCCAACAGCCGAGACGTGAGAGCCACGTACGCCAACTTGGCGGGTTCCAACCTGCCTGCATATCCGTTCGCGCACATCGCCTCGCCGACTCGGGAAAGGATCGCAGGATCGTCGAGGAGGCTACCGGCGCGCTCTTCGGCTGCGGCCCGTTCCGCGTCCTGTGTGTGCGGATCGGGATCGGTAAGCGACTTGGCGTGCCGGCTGCGGCAGGCCTCGGTGAGTTCGATGAGAACCCTCGGGGTCACGCGGTCGTTGACGAGGCGAACGACCGACACCAGCCCCGCTTGTTCGCATGATAGGCGCAACTTCCCAATGAAGGTCTGTCGCTGATGAGGATCCTCGAGGTTCAGCCGCTGCCGATAGCACAGCCGGCCAGCGCAACTGACGCTGACAAGCGCTCTCTGCCCGAATGGGTTGTTTGTCGCGTAGTCGGCATCGATGGTCAGCCCGTCGAGCGACAGGCTGATTCCCGTTGGTGTCCAGTTGATTCGTAAATCAGGAGGTCGCCGCGATGCACGGTCCGAGTCTCCGTCGCGACGTAACGTCCGGCGCTTCCTGTCCCGGCGACCTTGTCGCCGAGCTGCGTGCGCTGTTTGCTCGCGTCGCTTCATAGTGTCCAGGGTGCAAACAGCGGTGGCTCACCCCCTAGCGAATACCCGTCTCCGCGGCCCAGGACAGAGTCCAAGAGCCCAGCGGCAAACGCGACGGCGGTCGCAAAGTCGGTTGAAGGAGTCACCCTCTTCCCTTATCGGCGTCTCCAATCCGAACTTGAATCCGGCCGGCAGCGGGGACGCGTGAACGTGTGGAGGGCGCAATCTACGCGGGTGACGAGGCGAGAGGCGTCAGCCGCGATGGTCAGCGGCGGCCTTTCGGATGCAGCGGCCGCGCCGTCGAACGCGATGGCTTCAGACGAGGGCGGCAGCGAACCCCCGTCCTGGCTACAAATGTCGTCAGGGCGCTGGCCGCGCTACGACGTACCGCATGATCGACGTCCTTCGGTTCGTGCTGGGGCTAGCCGCCGACGTCGTGCGCGGTAACGCCGGTCTCGTGGCTGAGAACGCCCTGCTCCGGCAGCAGCTCATCGTGGCGCAGCGCAAGATCGCGGGGCGGATCCGCTGGGCACCGTGGCAGCGCTTCACGATGGGGCTCGCCGCACGCCTGGCGCCGGCGTGGCGCAACGCCACGTTTCTCGTCCAGCCGGCGACCATCCTGCGCTGGCACCGGGCAGGCTTCCGCGTGTTCTGGCGAGGCCGCTCTCGGCCATTGGGGCGACCTCCGACGGCGTGGGTGAGGCTGATCCGCGAGATCGCCACCCGCAATCCGCGCTGGGGCGCCGAGCGCGTCCGCGGCGAGCTGCTCAAGCTCGGCATCCGGGTCTGCAAAAGAACTGTCCAGCGGTACATGCGCCGCACGAGACCTCGAGGCGACGGGCAACGCTGGGCGACCTTCCTGCGGAATCACGTCACGTGGGCGTGCGACTTCGTGCAGACCTACGACGTTCGGTTCCGCGCGGTCTTCGTGCTCTTCTTCCTCGAGCTCCGGCGACGTCGGATCATCCACGCGGCGGTCACCTACGTGCCAAGCGACGAGTGGTGCGCCCAGCAAGCCCGGAATGCCACCCTGGA
>JACXTT010002594.1_pt1 | contig 28498 bp, 25 predicted proteins | sample 9270951 | NCBI WGS metagenome assembly JACXTT01 (sample SAMN15532306, study PRJNA645909) | rock metagenome | isolation source: weathered quartz diorite | place: Puerto Rico | collected 2017-06-21 | reverse complement strand
CGAGGCACCGGAGCGCAATCCCTTCAAGAAAACGGACGCGGCTGTCGAGGCCTGAGGCCGGCGCAAAGCACCGCTCGCTGCAGCGTCGTTATTGCGCCGCACCATAAGAGGGCGCTCTCTCTGTATAATTGAAGGTCATTTTTTAGCGATGGCCTCCCGTGCAAACCATGCCGCAAACGCTTTACGACAAACTCTGGCAATCCCATCTGGTCAATGAAGAGCCGGATGGCGGGGCGCTGATTTACATCGATCGCCACCTGGTGCATGAGGTGACCAGCCCGCAGGCATTTGAAGGCCTCGAAATCGCCGGCCGCAAGCCATGGCGCATCAAGTCCATCGTCGCCACGGCCGACCATAATGTCCCGACCACGGGTCGCCAGGAAGGCATCGCCGATCCGATCTCGCGCCTGCAGGTCGAGACCCTCGACCAGAACGTTGAAAAATTCCATGTGCCGGTGTACTTCGGCATGAACGATGCACGCCAGGGCATCGTGCATGTGATCGGCCCGGAGCAGGGTGCCACGCTTCCCGGCATGACCGTGGTCTGTGGCGATTCGCATACCTCCACCCACGGCGCCTTCGCGGCGCTGGCGTTCGGTATCGGCACGTCGGAGGTCGAGCATGTAATGGCCACCCAATGCCTGGTCGCCAAGAAATCGAAATCGCTGCTGATCCGCGTTGACGGACAGGTCGGACGCGGTGTGACGGCCAAGGACATCGTGCTCGCCATCATCGGCAAGATCGGCACCGCCGGCGGCACTGGCTGCGCCATGGAGTTTGGCGGCTCGGCAATTCGTGCGCTGTCGATGGAAGGACGCATGACGGTGTGCAATATGGCCATCGAGGCTGGCGCCCGCGCCGGCATGATCGGCGTCGACGACAAGACCATCGCCTATCTGCGCGGTCGTCCGCATGCGCCGCAGGGCGAGATGTTCGAGCGCGCCGCGGCCTACTGGCGCACCCTGGTCAGCGACGAGGGCGCCAGATTCGACCGCGTGGTCGAACTGGATGCGGCGGCTATCCAGCCACAGGTGACCTGGGGCACTTCTCCGGAGATGGTGGTCGGCATTGACGGCAAGGTGCCGGAGCCGGCGCGGGAGAGCGATCCCATAAAACGCGAGGGCATCGAACGCGCCCTGCAGTACATGGGCCTCAATCCCGGCACGCCGATGGACCAGATCAAGATCGACAAGGTCTTCATCGGCAGCTGTACCAATTCCCGCATTGAGGATTTGCGCGCCGCGGCCGGCGTGCTGCGCGGCCGCCATATCGCCGCCAATGTGAAATTGGCGCTGGCGGTGCCGGGCTCCGGCCTGGTCAAGCGCCAGGCGGAGGCCGAGGGGCTCGACAAGATATTTCTCGCCGCCGGTTTTGAATGGCGCGACCCGGGCTGCTCGATGTGCCTGGGCATGAACGATGATCGGCTGTCGCCGGGCGAACGTTGCGCCTCGACCTCGAACCGCAATTTCGAAGGGCGGCAGGGCGCCGGCGGACGTACCCATTTGGTCAGTCCGGAAATGGCGGCGGCTGCGGCCATTGCCGGGCGCTTCGCGGATGTGCGGCAGATCATTTAACGATTGAATACAGCAATTTTTACGGAGCAGGGAATGCGCAAAAACGTTTATTTGGCGATCGCTTCATTACTGGGCGCGATGGTTCTGGCCGGCTGCAACACCATGGAAGGTCTCGGCAAGGACATCAAACGCGGCGGCGAAGTGCTGGAAAAAGCTGCCGAAAAAGCCAAAAGCTGATGGAAGCCTTTCGCCAACATCTGGGCCTGGTGGCGCCGCTGGATCGCGCGAATGTCGATACCGACGCCATCATCCCCAAGCAGTTCCTGAAATCGATCAAGCGATCCGGCTTTGGACCAAACCTGTTCGACGAATGGCGCTATATGGACCATGGCGAACCCGGCATGGACAATTCGCGGCGCCCGCTCAATCCGAACTTTGTGTTGAACCAAGACCGTTATCGCGGTGCCACGGTGCTGTTGGCACGCAAGAATTTCGGCTGCGGTTCCTCGCGCGAGCATGCGCCCTGGGCGCTGCAGCAATACGGTTTCAAGGCGATCATCGCACCATCCTACGCAGATATCTTTTTTAACAACTGCTGGAAAAACGGCTTGCTGCCGATTGTGCTGAGCGAAGCTGAAGTCGATCATCTGTTCAATGCGGTGCTGGCAACGCCCGGCATGAAGCTGAATATCGATCTCGAACGTCAGGTGGTTGAAGTGCCCGGTGCCGAGGCCTACAAATTCGATGTCGATGCCCACCGCAAGCAAAGCCTGCTGAATGGCTGGGATGAAATCGGTCTGACCCTGCGCCATGTTGACAAGATTCGCGCGTATGAGGCGGCGCGCACGGCCAAGGAGCCGTGGATTTTTTCCTGAGCGATAGCCTGGCAGCATGCATCAACGCACTCTTTGTTTCCATTAATCCAAAAAAGCAGAACATGAAAATTGCAGTCATGGCCGGTGATGGCATCGGTCCCGAAATCATGGCCGAGGCCCTGCGCGTACTCGAGGTGCTGCGCAAGGAAGGCCTCAAGCTTGAATGGGAAACCGCACTGGTCGGTGGCGCCGCCTACGATGCGTACGGCCATCCTCTGCCGGCGGCCACATTGAAGCTGGCCAAGGAAGCCGATGCGGTGCTGTTCGGTTCGGTCGGCGGTCCGCAGTACGACACCCTGCCGCGCGAGCACCGTCCGGAAAAAGCCATTCTCGGCCTGCGCAAGGAATGCGATTTTTTCGCCAATCTGCGGCCGGCCAATGTATTCCCGGAACTGGCCGATGCCTCGACCCTGAAGCCGGAAGTGGTGGCCGGGCTCGATATCATGATCATCCGCGAGCTGACGGGAGACATCTATTTCGGCGAGCCGCGCAGCATCTCCGGCGCCAAGGGTGAGCGCGTCGGCATCAACACCATGCATTACACCGAAGCGCAGATTCGCCGCATCCTGCATATGGGCTTTCGCACCGCGCGCCAGCGCAACAAAAAACTGTGCTCGATCGACAAGATGAATGTGCTGGAAGCCATGCAGCTGTGGCGCGATATCGCCATTGAAATCGCACCGGAGTATCCGGATGTCGAACTGACGCATATGCTGGTTGATAACGCGGCGATGCAATTGATCCGCAATCCCAAGCAGTTCGACGTGATGGTGGCGGGCAATATGTTCGGCGACATCCTTTCCGATGAAGCCTCGATGCTGACCGGCTCGATCGGCATGCTGCCCTCGGCCTCGCTGGACGCAAGTGGCAAGGGCCTGTACGAACCGATTCATGGTTCTGCACCAGATATCGCCGGCAAGGGTGTGGCCAATCCGCTGGCGCAAATTCTGTCGGCGGCGATGATGCTGCGCTACACCTTCAATCTGCCGGAGCCTGCCAACCGTATCGAGAATGCGGTGCGCAAGGCGCTGAGCAAGGGCTTGCGCACCGGCGATATCGCCAAACCGGGTGAGGCGAAAGTCGGCACCCGGCAAATGGGCGACGCGGTGATTGCGGCGTTGTAGATTTCATTGATACGTTTTGTGGGCAAAGAGGCAGGGTAAGCGCGTGTTGAAAGTCGGAATGGTGGGTTGGCGCGGCATGGTGGGTTCGGTGCTGATGGATCGCATGCGCGCGGAGAAAGATTTCGCGTTGATCGAGCCGGTATTCTTTACGACCTCCAATATTGGCGGCAAAGCGCCGGTCGAAGCCGGTGGCGCGCCCTTGAAGGACGCGAAGGACATTGGCGCACTCAAGCAGATGGATGTGGTCATCACCTGCCAGGGCGGTGATTACACGACCGAGATTTACCCGCAATTGCGCGCGTCCGGCTGGAAAGGCTACTGGATCGATGCTGCCAAAACGCTGCGCATGAAGGACAACGCCGTCATCATCCTCGACCCGGTCAATATGCCGGTGATCAAGGACGCGCTGGGCAAGGGCGTCAAAGACTATATCGGTGGCAACTGCACCGTGAGTTGCATGTTGATGGGGCTGGGCGGCCTGTTCAAGGCCGACCTCGTGGAATGGATGAGCTGCATGACCTACCAGGCCGCATCCGGCGGCGGCGCCACACATATGCGCGAACTGCTCACGCAATTCGGCACCATCAATTCGGAGGTGAGGGCGCTTCTCGATGATCCCGCTTCGGCCATCCTCGAGATCGATCGCAAGGTGCTGGCCAAGCAGCATGCGCTGACGGCGGATGAGATCCAGCACTTCGGCGTGCCCCTGGCGGGCAACCTCATTCCCTGGATCGACAAGGACATGGGCACCGGCATGTCGCTGGAAGAGTGGAAGGGCATGGCCGAGACCAACAAGATTCTTGGCCGCGGAGAAACCTTTGGCACTGCCGCAACGCCGATTGACAGCCTTTGCGTTCGCGTTGGTGCGATGCGCTGCCACAGCCAGGCGCTGACCATCAAATTGAAGAAGGATGTACCGCTCGATGAGATCGAGGCCATCATCGCCAATGACAATGAATGGGTGCGGTTGATTCCGAATGAACGCGAACGCTCGATGCGCGAACTGACGCCGGCGGCTGTGACCGGCAATATGCATATCCCTGTGGGCCGCCTGCGCAAGATGGCGATGGGCCCTAGCTACTTGAGCGCATTCACGGTGGGCGACCAACTGCTGTGGGGGGCGGCCGAGCCGCTGCGACGTATGTTGCGGATTTTATTGGATAAATGAGCCCTTGCCTGGTATTGATTTACCGGCAATAGCGCGCTTTTGCGGGCCAGCCAGCCGCTTTTGTACATTTTTCCGGTTGAAAAATCGCCGCGATTCGCTTCTAATGTGAGAAAGCGAATAAAGTTGCAACAATAACTCGTTGATGTTATTTTAATTTGTCTCGAAATCGAAGGGCTGGGGATCACGCATGAACCGTCCACCAAAAACAAAATTGATCGTGGCATTGGGGGGAGCTCTACTGGCGGCATCGGCATCGCTATCGCATGCCGCCGGTCTCGGTAAGCTTTCAATCAACTCGGCCCTGGGCCAGCCACTATCGGCCGAAATCGAACTGGTATCGCTGCAGCCCGGTGAATTCGAGGCGCTGACGGCTCGTGTCGCCAGCCCCGAATCTTACGGCGAGGCGCGGATCGATTATTCCCCGTTGCTGCGCCAAATCAAATTCGTCAGTGCGCGTCGTGCCGATGGGCGCCCCATACTGAAGGTCACCAGTACCGCGCCGATCAACGAGCCGTTTCTGGACATGCTCATAGAGGTCACATGGCCCTCCGGTCGTCTGCTGCGTGAGTATCCCGTCCTTCTGGATCCGCCCGGCTTTGCCGAAGCACGACTGACGCCAACTGTGCCCGCACCCGCAGCCGTGGTTTCGGCGCCCGAAGCTGCGGCACCAGTGCCGCCTGCCGATGCGACTGCAACGCCACCAACTGCCGAGCCGCCTGTCAGTGTAGAACCGCCGACTACGACGGCCGCCGATGCAAACACGGGCAGCACGCCAGCATCGTCCGATCTCCCAAAGGTTGCGCCCGAGTCGACCCTTGGTCCCTCCGCCAAAGCGGAAGCGCCGAGCGACAGTTACGGCCCGGTTAAAGCTGGTGAAAATCTGAACAAAATCGCTTCGCAACTGAAGCCGGAATCGGTGTCTCTCGATCAGATGCTGGTTGCCCTCTACCGCGAAAATCGTGCTGCGTTCATCAAAAACAACATGAACGTGCTGAAGACTGGGCAGATTCTTCGTGTGCCATCGGCGGAAGACGCGGGCAAGATTGCGCCGGCCGAAGCGCGCAAGGAAATCAGCGTGCAGGTTGCGGACTGGAAAGCCTATCGCGAACAATTGGCCGGTGCTGCCGCATCGGCGCCTGATAAGCCGAGTGCTTCGAGCAATGAGTCGAGCGGCAAGATTGCGGTCGCGAAACCGGACAAGCCTGCTCCGGCAGCCTCCTCGCCGGACCAATTGAAGATTGCGAAAATGGAGAATGCGACCGGCAAAGCCGGCAGCGCAGGTTCCAAGGGCGGTACGCAAGAGCAGTTGAACGCGCTCAAGGAAGAGGCAATCGCAAGGGAAAATCAGCTGAAGGAAGCGAATTCCCGCGTGGCCGATCTTGAAAAACAAATCAAGGACATGCGCAAGCTGATGGAGTTGAAGGGGGCACCTCCTGCCAAGGTGGCTGATGCTAAAACACCGCCGCCGCCGGCAGTCGTCCCGCCCAAGACGGCAGATGCGCCAAAAGTGGCGCCAGTACCGGACACAAAAACGGCCCCGCCCGCTGGCAAGCCCGCCGAGCCAGCCAAAGCTCCGGACGTGCTGGATCCCAAAACCGCAAAGCCTGCAGAGAGCAAGCCTGCGGATGTGAAGCCGGCAGACGCGAAACCGGCAGAAACAAAACCTGCGGAAGCCAAGGCGCCGGTGAAGGCATTGCCGCCGCCACCGCCTGAACCGTCGATCCTCGACCTGTTGCTTGAAAATGCGATCCTGATAGGGGGCGCGGTCAGCGTGCTGTGTGTCGGCGCCCTGTTCATGTTCATGCGGCGGAAAAAAAAACCCTTAAGCGGGGGGCCTACTAGCCAGTTGTTGAATACCTCGTCAATCATGCCGAGCGATCTGAAGCCGAATACGGTAACGGGCAATCGCGCAGGCGGGCTGGTTGACACCGGTAACAGTTCTTTCCTGACAGACTTCGATAAAACCGGTCCGGGCAGCATTGATACCGATGAGGTCGACCCGGTTGCCGAAGCTGAGGTCTATATTGCCTATGGGCGCGATGCCCAGGCCGAGGAAATCCTGAAAGAGGCGATGACGCGCGACAAGAGCCGCCATGAAATCGCCCTGAAACTGCTTGAAATCTACCACGCGCGCAAGAGTACGCAGGCGTTCGAAACCGTTGCGCGCGAACTGAAGGAATCGACCGGACCCGAGCACCCGATCTGGGCGAAGGCTGCTGCACTGGGTGCCTCCATTGACCCTGGCAACAGCCTCTACGGCGGCCAAGCCTACGCTGCCACGGGGGTATTCGCCGCAGGCGGAGCCGCGATGACGGCCACTCCGAACGATGATCGTGCAGCGACGCCGCCGGACCTGGATTTTGATCTGGGATTTACAGATTCAGCCGCGGGTTCGAATTCGGTTTCAGCACCGATCGATATCACATCGGGAACTATCGGTGCAACCTCGGCAAGCACAATGGATTTCGATCTCGATTTGAATTCGTCGACCCCGGCGCCGGTCGCCGCTCCGCCAAGCGGCGGTGGTGGCCTCGATTTTGATCTGGCGCTAAGTGGAAGCGAGTCTGCGGCCGCTATCTCGGCGCCGGCCACACCTGCCGCCGCCGAACCATCCGGGTTCGACTTTGATTTGTCTGCGCTTTCGCTTGATACCCCGGCTCCCAAGGCCGCTGCGCCTGCGACCGTGCCTGCCCCGGCAGCTGCGGGCGGGATGAGCCTGGGCGACTTGAGTCTGGATCTGGATGCGCCCGTCGAAGCAGACAGCGGCACGGGCGGGGCCAGTGCGGTCGCAACCAAGCTTGAACTTGCAAAAGCCTACATTGAAATTGGCGACGCGGACGGCGCCAAGGAAATCCTGACGGAAGTTTCGCGCGAAGGATCGCCTGCCCAGCAGGAAGAGGCGAAAAAGATCCTGGCTGGACTGTAGTCGGGCCGCAAGCGAATCCGAATTCGATGGTCATACTTGGGGCGCGGCATTACCGCGCCCTTTTCTTTTCAAGGTACGGCCCGCATTATGCGCATTGCATTGGGTATTGAATACAAGGGGTCGGGATTTTGCGGCTGGCAGTCGCAAGCTTCCGGCTGCGGTGTGCAGGATTGCGTCGAAAGGGCGCTGAGCGTATTCCTTGACGAGCCGGCGGCGGTGGTTTGTGCGGGACGTACGGATACGGGCGTGCATGCGCTCGCGCAGGTGGTCCATCTGGACACCGCCATCGTGCGCGATGACGTTTCCTGGGTCCGGGGAACCAATGCCGGCCTTCCCGACACCGTGCGCGTGTTGTGGGCAAAGGCGGTAAGCGAAACATTCCATGCACGCTTTTCCGCCCGATCGCGAACCTATCGCTACCTGCTGCTCAATAGCCCTGTCGATAACGGCCTGCAGCGGGGAATGGCAGGGTGGTTTCACGCGCCGCTGGATGCGGATTTGATGCGCCAAGCGGCAAATTTGTTGCTTGGAGAGCATGATTTTTCGGCGTTTCGCGCCGCCGAATGCCAGGCGAAGACACCGGTCAAGACGCTCTATGAATCCTCGCTTGTCCGCCGCGGTGGACACTTGTTGTTTACCTTTCGCGGCAATGCATTCTTGCATCATATGGTGCGCAATATTGTCGGTAGCCTGGTTTATGTCGGCGCCGGGCGCCACTCTCTGGAAGATTTTCGCGCCATCTTCGCAGGACGGGATCGCAAACATGCGGCACCGACTTTTTCGCCCGACGGCCTTTACTTGAGCGCAATCGAATACGATGATGCTTTCGCCTTGCCGGACTTTCCGGCGCGATTCCCCTGGATTGATTGAACGATGCATCGCACCCGGGTAAAAATTTGCGGTATGCGCAGTATCGATGACGCGCTCGCTGCCGCTTTCGCTGGCGCAGACGCCATCGGTCTTATCTTTTACGAACCGTCTCCGCGTGCAGTTGACCTTGAGCGGGCATTGGCGATCCGAAGTGCTTTGCCGGCATTTGTGTCGACCGTGGCGCTGTTTGTGAATGCCTCGCCGGCCCTGGTTGCCTCAGTCGTGGCCGGGATAAAACCCGAGCTCCTTCAGTTTCATGGGGATGAAGACGAGAGCTTCTGTGCATCGTTCGGCAAGCGCTACCTTAAGGCGGTGCACGTCGGAGCCTCGACGAGCGCGAATGATTTGTTACAATCCGAATCCGCTTTTTCCTCTGCCAGCGCTTTGCTTCTCGACACGTTTCATGAATCGGCGTTTGGCGGAACCGGAAAGTCTTTCGGCTGGGATGTGATCCCGATGGAAATGCGGTCCAGGATCATCCTGTCGGGCGGATTGACGGCGCAGAATGTGGGCGCGGCAGTCCGTAAAGTGCGTCCCTGGGCAGTCGATGTGTCCAGTGGCGTGGAATTGGCAAAAGGCGTGAAGGATCACGCGAAAATCGCAGAATTCATCAACGAAGTCAGACGCGCAGACCAGGAACAATAGTCATGCAAATGTACGATCTACCCGATGCCAAAGGCCATTTTGGACAATATGGCGGCGTGTTTGTTGCCGAGACCTTGCAGGCCGCGCTGCACGAGTTGAACCTCGAATATGCCAAGGCCCGGACCGATCCTTCGTTCATCGCTGAGTTCCAGGATGAGTTGAAGCATTATGTCGGCCGTCCCAGCCCCATTTATCACGCCAAGCGCCTGTCGAGGGAATTGGGCGGCGCGCAGATATTCCTGAAACGAGAAGACCTGAATCATACCGGCGCGCACAAGATCAACAACACGATCGGGCAGGCGCTGCTGGCAAGGCGCATGGGCAAGCCGCGTGTCATTGCCGAGACCGGCGCCGGCCAGCACGGCGTTGCCAGTGCCACGGTGGCAGCGCGTTACGGACTGGAATGCGTCGTCTACATGGGCTCCGAGGACATCAAGCGCCAGGCGCAGAATGTCTACCGCATGAAATTGCTGGGCGCGACCGTCATACCAGTCGAAAGCGGCTCGAAAACGCTCAAGGATGCGCTCAATGAGGCCATGCGCGACTGGGTGACCAATGTGGAAACGACTTTCTACATCATTGGCACCGTGGCTGGCCCGCATCCTTATCCGATGATGGTGCGCGATTTCAATTCGGTCGTCGGCAAGGAATGCCTGTGGCAGATGCCGGAAATGGCCGGCCGTCAGCCGGACGCTGTGTTGGCCTGCGTCGGCGGGGGTTCGAATGCGATGGGCATTTTCTACGATTACATTCCCCACGAGGGCGTGCGCCTGATCGGCTGTGAGGCCGGCGGTGAGGGCATTGCCAGCGGCAAGCATGCCGCCTCCTTGTCCGCAGGCTCACCGGGCATCCTGCACGGCAATCGCACCTACTTGATCCAGAATGCCGACGGACAAATCACTGAAACCCATTCGGTATCGGCGGGACTTGATTATCCGGGCGTCGGTCCGGAGCATGCCTGGCTGAAAGATTCAGGCCGCGCGGAGTATGTGGCGGTAAACGATGATGCCGCATTGGCTGCCTTTCATCGCCTGTGCCGTACCGAAGGCATCATCCCGGCGCTGGAATCGAGCCACGCCCTGGCACATGCCATCCAGATTGCCCCCGGAATGGCCGACGACAAGATATTGCTGGTCAATTTATCCGGTCGCGGCGACAAGGACATGGCCACCGTTGCCGAACAATCCGGCCTGCAGTTTTTCTGCCGGTCCAGCTGCCAGGCCAATCAGGCTGCGAACACCACCGTCAAGGGTAACTGATGGCGGCATCCCGTATTGCGACGACGTTCGCGCGCCTTTCCCGCGAACAGCACAAGGCACTGATCCCCTTCATTACAGCAGGCGATCCGACGGCCGAAATCACGGTTCCGCTGATGCACGCCCTGGTCAAAGCCGGTGCCGATATCATTGAGTTGGGAGTACCGTTTTCCGACCCGATGGCTGACGGGCCGGTCATCCAGCGTTCGTCCGAACGCGCCCTGAAGAACGGCGTTGGGCTGAACACGGTTATCGATTATGTGCGCCAGTTCCGAACCACCAATCAGTCCACGCCGGTGGTGTTGATGGGTTATGCCAATCCGATTGAGCACATGGGCCTGCAGACGTTTGCGGATCGCGCCAAAGCGGCCGGCGTCGACGGGGTGCTGGTCGTCGATTACCCGCCTGAAGAAAGCAGGGAAGTCCTGAAGGTGCTGGATGCCGCCGGTATCGATTCGATTTATTTGCTGTCGCCTACCTCGACGCCCGAACGGATCCACATGGTTGCAGCCAGTGCACGGGGATACATTTATTATGTCTCCCTGAAGGGCGTGACCGGGGCGGCAAATATCGATACCGCGGAAGTTCAAGCCATGATTACGGCCATCAAGCGGCAAACGCCGCTCCCGGTGGGCGTGGGATTTGGCATCCGCGACGGCGCGACCGCAAAGCAGATCGCGGAATTCTCGGATGCCGTGGTGATTGGTTCACGCATCATCCAGGAACTTGAAACAGCACCGGCCGCAACGGCGATCGAACAAGTGCAAGCCCTGGTCAGCGGAATTCGCCGCGCAATGGACGCCTGAGGAGGCAATATGTCATGGTTCAGAAAACTGCTGCCGCCCAAGATCAAACGGGAAGGCGCCAGCACCAAGAAAGCGGTACCGGAGGGATTGTGGAGCAAATGTCCGAGTTGCCAGTCGACGCTTTACTTTACCGATCTGGAAAACAACCAGCATGTATGTCCCAAATGCAGCTATCACAACCGGATTTCCGCGCGCCAGCGCCTCGATCTGTTTTTCGATGCCGATAACCGCGCAGAGATCGGTTCCGAGGTGCTGCCGGTCGACAGCCTGAAGTTCAAGGACAGCAAGAAATACGTCGATCGTCTCGAAGACGCGGCCAAGGCCACTGGTGAAACCGATGCCCTGGTGGTCATCCAGGGCAAGGTGCGGGAAGTGCCGCTGATTGCGGCGGCATTTGAATTCAACTTCCTGGGTGGCTCGATGGGCTCCGTGGTAGGCGAGCGGTTCGCGCGCGCCGTGGAAGCCTGTTCCGACGAAAAATTACCCTTCGTATGCTTCACCGCCACCGGTGGTGCGCGCATGCAGGAAGGATTGCTCTCCCTGATGCAAATGGCCAAGACAACCGCGGCACTTCATCAGCTTTCGCGCGCCCGATTGCCGTTCATTTCCGTTTTGACCGACCCGACGATGGGCGGTGTATCCGCGAGCTTCGCGATGCTCGGTGATGTTGTCATTGCCGAGCCCGGCGCCCTGATCGGATTTGCGGGGCCGCGCGTGATTGAACAGACCGTGCGCGAAACCCTTCCCGATGGTTTCCAGCGCGCGGAATTCCTGCTGGAAAAAGGCGCCATCGACATGATCGTCGACCGGCGGCAAATGCGCGACAAGGTGGCCTCCCTGGTCACCCTGCTGCAAAGAGAACCCGCCCCCCCGGCACCGGTGGCAGCGACCACGGCCTGATGTCCATGCAGTTGGCCACGCTGGAGGCCTGGCTCGATTACATATCGAAGCAACACAGCGCCGAAATCGTCATGGGGCTTGATCGAGTGTGCACCGTCCGGGAGCGCATGCGTGGCAAGGGCGAGCTGCCTGACATACCGGTCAATATCGTGGTCGGCGGCACCAATGGCAAAGGTTCAACTTGCGCGATGCTCGAGGCAATGCTCGGCATTGCCGGCTTCAAGACGGGCTTGTACACCTCGCCGCATCTGGTTCGCTACAACGAGCGCGTCCGTGTCGAGCGACAGGAAGCAAGCGATGAATTGCTGATGGCATCCTTTGCTGCCGTAGACGCCGCGCGCCGGCAGGCCCCGGAAATCCCGCTTACCTACTTTGAATTCAGCACCCTGTCGGCGCTGTGGATATTCGCCCGGGAACAAATCGAGGTTGCGATTCTCGAAGTCGGGCTGGGCGGTCGGCTGGATGCGGTAAACATGGTCGATGCCGATGTCAGCATTTTGACCAGCGTGGACCTCGACCACCAGCAATTCCTGGGCGACACGCGCGAAAAAATCGCCTTCGAAAAAGCGCATATTTATCGCGCGGGCAAACCGGCCATCTTTGCCGATCTGGAGCCGCCGCTAGCGGTACTGAACCATGCGACGCAAATTGGTGCGCATCTGCTGCTGCTGGGACGCGACTATCAGTATCAGCGAATGGATAACCAGTGGCAATTCTCCGGAAATATCGAGGGGCGTGAATGCACCCGGCATGCTTTGCCGGTCCCCGCATTGCGCGGCAGCTATCAATTGAAAAATGCCGCGGCGGCGATTGCGGCGCTGGCCGCGCTGCAGGACAAGCTGCCGGTGTCGCTGGGACATATCAAGCGCGGACTTCTGGAAGTCGAGTGGCCCGGACGATTGCAGGTTTTGCCGGGGCGTCCGGTCGTCGTGCTTGATGTTGCCCACAATCCGCATGCGGCGCGTGCGCTGGCCGATGCGCTCGGCACCATGGGTTTCCATGAAACCACGCACGCAGTGTTTGGCATGCTCAGGGACAAGGATATTGACGCCGTCATCGATCTGATCCACGGGCGCATCGATCATTGGCATATTGCCAGCCTGCCGGGAGAGCGGGGCGCGTCTGCCGAACTGCTGGCGTCAAAACTGCGCGCCCATGGAGTCGGTGACCATGTCTCGACCTACACCACGATCCGGAGCGCATTTGACGGCGCCAGGGAGCAGGCAGGCCAGAATGATAGAATTTTGGTGTTTGGATCGTTTCTTACCGTCGCCGAGGTGCTGCAGATCGTGAAGCCGGGCTAATGGCTGGCGCTGCGCAGCCGTCGGAAATCTGTCCTGTCATTTCCCCGAGTTTCGTCCATGGCCTCCCCCAAATCTCCCGAGCTTTCCGCAACCGAACTCGAATTGAAGCGCCGTGGTCGTCGGCGTTTGATCGGCGCCATCACGCTGGGATTGCTCATTGTGGTGTTCCTGCCGATGCTGTTCGATTCCGAACCGAAGCGGGACAAGGCCATGTCGCAGGAGATTTCCATACAGCTGCCTGCCAAGGATGGCCTGGCACCATTACCGGCGCCGGCTGCAGTCCCTGCCGCACAATTGCCCGTCGAGACGGCGCAGCCGAAACCGGCTGAGGCCGTTCCCGCGCCGACAGCAAAGGTTGAGCCCAAGCCGGAATCGGCGAAAAAACCGGCTGAAGATGCAGCGCCGCCGAAAAAAGAAACGACAAAGCCTGCACCGAGCCCGGCAAAGGCTGCAACAAAATCGGCAGCGGCCACTGACCTCAAGCACGGTTTTGTAGTGCAGATCGGCGCGTTCAGGGACGCCGATAACGCGCAGCAGACTGCAGCGCGCATGAAGGAAGCGAAACTGCCGGTATTTACCGATACCGTCGCCACCACAGGTGGCGCGGTCACGCGCGTGCGCGTCGGACCGTTTGCACAAAAAGAGCAGGCCGATGCCGCTTTGGCGAAAGTCAAGTTGGCGGGCGCCGACGGCAAGATTGTTCCGCTCCCCTAGACTGGCCAGGGATGAATGCGCTTGATTACGCGATCATCATGGTGCTGCTGGTCTCGGTTCTGGTGGGCATTGTCCGTGGTGCCGTTCGCGAACTGCTGAATATGGGAGGCTGGCTGCTGGCCTTTTTGCTTGCCCATGCCTTTGCCGACGATCTGGCCGCGTGGTTCGCTGAATGGGCGGCCGATCCCGTGTTGCGCATGGTCATGGCTTGGATGACTATATTCCTGCTGGTATTGGTCGTTGTTGCGCTCATTGCTAGTTTGGCATCGGAACTCATGAGAAAATTGGGGCTGGGCGGTCTTAATCGCAGCCTGGGGGCCTTGGCAGGCTTTGCACGCGGGCTGGTATTGCTGATCGCACTCGCGCTGGGCGCGGGGCTGACAAAAATACCGCAGTCACCGATGTGGCGGCAGGCATTTTTGACGCCGTGGCTGGAAGTGGCCGCCTTGTATTCGCGCAGCTTGCTCCCAGATACGATTGCAATACGCATTAAATACCGCTCATCGCCAGCACGCGCGGCAGTCGAGCAGCATGAGCAGTACGGTTCCAACAGGGGTTAATTTATGTGCGGTATCGTCGGAATAGTTTCGAAAAGCCCGGTCAACCAGCTTTTGTATGATGGACTGACGGTATTGCAGCATCGCGGTCAGGATGCCGCCGGCATCGTTACCGCCGAAGGGCGCACCTTCCATATGCACAAGAACAAGGGCCTGGTGCGGGATGTCTTCCGCACCCGCGATATGCGCAACCTGACCGGGAACATGGGCATCGCCCATTGCCGCTACCCCACTGCGGGTTCGGCCTCGAGTGCAGCGGAATCCCAGCCTTTCTATGTCAATTCGCCATTCGGCGTGGTGCTGGGCCATAACGGCAATCTGGTCAACACCGCGGAATTGCAGCGCGAACTGTTCCAGGACGATCTGCGCCACGTCAATACCAGTTCCGATTCCGAAGTGCTGCTCAATGTGCTGGCGCATGAATTGCAGATCGCGGCGCGCGGCATGCGCTTGGACCCCGATGCCATTTTCAATGCAGTTGCCGGTGTGCATCGTCGCGCCAAAGGTGCCTACGCAATCGTTGCCATGATCGCAGGATATGGCCTGCTGGCGTTTCGGGACCCCAATGGCATCCGGCCACTCATCATTGGCAAGCATGAAAGTGCTGAAGGTGGCGTGGAGTTCATGGTCGCCTCGGAAAGCGTCGCCATCGACGTCATGGGCTTCCAGGTGATGCGCGATGTGGCGCCTGGTGAAGCCATCCTGATCGATACCTCGGGCAATTTTTTCAGCCGCCAGTGCGCGCAGAATCCCAGTTTGCACCCCTGCATTTTCGAATTTGTCTACCTGGCGCGCCCGGACTCGGTGATCGATGGCGTGTCCGTCTACGAAACGCGCTCGCGCATGGGCGCTTCGCTTGGCGAGAAGATCAAGCGCGAATACCCGGATATCGAGATCGATGTGGTCATTCCGATTCCGGACACCAGCCGCCCCTCGGCGGTAGAGGTGGCCCAGGTGCTGGGCGTCAAGTATCGCGAAGGCTTCATCAAGAATCGCTACATCGGCCGCACTTTCATCATGCCCGGACAGGATGAGCGCAAGAAGTCGGTACGACAGAAACTGAATGCGATGGCGGTCGAGTTCAGGGGCAAGAACGTGCTCCTGGTTGATGATTCGATTGTGCGCGGCACGACATCGAAGGAGATCGTGCAGATGGCACGCGACTGCGGCGCCCGGAAGGTTTACTTCGCCTCCGCTGCGCCGCCGGTGCGGTTTCCCAATGTCTACGGAATCGACATGCCGACGCGCGGCGAACTGATTGCCACTGGACGCGATGCCGCGCAGATCGCCCAGGCCATCGGCGCGGATGCGGTTTTTTACCAGGAGCTCGATGCCCTGATCGACGATATTCGCGCCTGCAATCCGAACATCAAGAGTTTCGATGCCTCCTGCTTCGACGGCAAGTACATCGCCGGCGACGTGACGCCCGAATATCTTGCCGCAATTGAAGCCGCGCGCAAGGATGGCAAGACCCGTGGCAGCGACGCCGCCGAAAGCGGTGCGGAAAGCGGATCCGCCGCCTACCAGCTTGACCTGGGACTGTCGGCGATCAATTCATGAAGGACGGCAAGGATAGGCCCTTCGCGTTCGACACCCTGGCTGTTCGCGCCGGCCAGCTGCGCAGCAATTTTCAGGAGCATTCCGAAGCACTGTTCCTGACCTCGAGTTTCGTTTACAAGAACGCTGCCGAGGCTGCCCGGCGCTTCGCCAACGAAGAACCGGGTTTTCTCTACAGCCGTTTCACCAACCCCACCGTAACCATGTTCCAGGATCGGCTCGCCGCCCTGGAAGGGGCCGAGGCCTGTACTGCGACGGCCACTGGCATGGCGGCCATCGCCAGCGCGGTCATGGGCTCGCTTAAGCAGGGCGACCATCTGATTTCGTCGCGCAGCGTGTTCGGGACCGTGGTGCCCCTGTTCGACCAGATATGCAAACGCTTCGGCATCGACACTACTTGGGTGTCGCCGGCCAATATTGATGAATGGCGTTCCGCGATTCGCCCAAATACCCGCATGCTGTTTTGCGAGTCGCCCTCGAATCCGCTGGCGGAGATTTGCGATATCGCTGCCTTGGCGGCCATTGCCAAACCCGTCGGTGCCCTGCTGGCGGTGGATAACTGCCTGCTGACACCAGCCTTGCAGCGGCCACTTGAGCTGGGCGCCGACCTCGTGATTCATTCCGCCACCAAGTATCTCGACGGACAAGGCCGCGTACTGGCCGGAGCGGTTTGCGGGAGCAAGGCGCTGATCGATCCGGTTTACGGCTTTGTGCGCACGGCCGGCCCGGCGCTCTCTCCGTTCAATGCGTGGGTCTGTCTCAAGGGCATGGAGACGCTGAAGCTGCGTATGCAGGCCCAGTCGCAATCGGCACTGGCGATCGCCCGCTGGCTGGAGACGCAACCGAAAGTCGGGCGGGTTTACCATGCCGGGCTGGAATCGCACCCGCAGCATGCGCTGGCAATGCGCCAAGCGCCCTTGCAGGGCGCCGTGCTGGCATTCACGGTCAAAGGCGGGCGCGAAGCGGCGTGGCGATTGATCGATACACTGAAATTGCTCTCGATCACAGCCAATTTGGGCGATACCAAAAGCACCATCACCCACCCAGCCACGACCACGCATGCGCGCATTTCACAAGCCGAGCGCGACGCCGCCCATATCGGCGACAATTTGCTGCGTATTGCCGTGGGGCTGGAGGATGTGGCCGACCTGCAAGCCGATCTTGCCACAGGCCTGCAGGCGGTATAGCGCCGGGCGGCGTTTCGTTCAGGAACTGCCGGTAACGCCGATACGGGCAAGCTGTCCATCACTTGCGCAAAGATATTCCCCCTGCAGGTGCCAGTCGGCCAGCACCCAACGCTCGCAGGCATGGCCATCGAGATCGTATCGATGCGTCGCCGGTCGATGGGTATGGCCGTGAATGATCAAGGGATAACCATGATTGCGAAACGCAGTCTCGACGCTGGCCGGGGCGACATCCATGATTTCTTCCGCCTTGCCGGATTTCTCGCTGTCGCTTTGCATGCGGATCGATTGGGCGAGCGCCTGGCGGACGGCAAAAGGCTTTGACAGCATCGCTTGCTGCCAGACGGGATTGCGTGCCTGCAACCTGAATTGCTGGTAGGCGACATCATCGGTGCACAGGGCGTCGCCATGCATGAGCATGGCCGGCCTGCCGCGGAGATCGATCACGGTCGGATCGGGCAGCAGTGTCAGGCCGGCGGCAAGCGCAAAGCCCTCGCCCAGCATGAAGTCGCGGTTGCCATGCATCAGGAAAATTCTGGTGCCGGAATCGACGCATTTTCGCAGGCCCGCCGCCACCTCGCGTCCAAGCGCGTCATGCTCCAGCTGGTCGTCGCCTACCCAGTAATCGAACAGGTCGCCGAGTATGTAAACGGTGTCCGATTGGGTAACCGTCGACTCGAGGAAATGAAAAAAAAGCGCGCTGATCGACGGCCTTGCATCGGCAAGATGCAAATCGGAAATGAACAGTGTCTTTTGCATGGATGGCGGCTATAAAAAAGGAGCGGCCCATGGCAGCCCCTTGTGCGGCTGCCGGCCCGCCTTACAGGCACTCGGCTTTTTCGATAACCACGGTTTCCTGCGGTACATCAGAGCTGAACATCCCCTTGGCGCCGGTTTTCACCGCCTTGATGCGGTCAACCACGTCCATGCCTTCGACTACCTTGCCGAATACGGCATAGCCGTAATTGGACGGCCCGGAATGGTTCAGGAAACCGTTGTCCGCAACATTGATGAAAAACTGCGAAGTTGCCGAATCGACCACGCCGGTTCGCGCCATTGCGACAGTATACAAATCGTTGCCAAGTCCGTTGGTGGCCTCGTTCTTGATCGGCGGGTTTGTAGGCTTCTGCTTGAGGTTCGCATCGAATCCGCCGCCCTGGATCATGAAATTGCCAATGACACGATGGAAAATCGTGCCATTGTAGTGGCCGCTTTCGACGTACTTGACGAAATTGGCTGTCGACAGCGGGGCCTTTTCGCTGTTCAACGCCAAGGTAATGTCGCCCATATTGGTGGTGAGTTTTACTTTCACGGTGGTAAGTCCTTTTTCATTGGGTTTGCAGGAGTTTGGCTTGGCAGCCGTTTTTGCGGGTCTGGCTGCATCGGCTGCAATCGCGGGCTGGAGGCAAGAAAACCCGAGCAGCAATGTAGATAGTAGAAGGCCCGTGATCGGGTGGATGCTAAATTGGTTCATGATCGAATCTCCGGTCTTTCCAATTTGTCGGGGCAGCTCATGATGCCGCTGCTTCGTAGATGATCTTCCACTGATCGCCCTCGCGCTGCCAGTACTGTCTTTTTTTCATTTTGCTGCTGTTGTTGCTGCTGCGATAGCCTTGGTCGAAAGTGACGATCATCATTGGCATCGTGGCGGGCGCCAAGGGATACTCGAAGATCGACAGATCGCCGATTTCAATCTTGATGAAGCTCTTGGCTGCATTGATGCGGCGTTTCGATGCCGTCCAATCTCCGATGTTCTTGCCGTCGGCATTGAATCGGGATGAATAGTGGCTCAGGTATTTGTCCGAATCGAGGCTTTCCCAGTCACGTTGCCATTGCTCGATGGCGCTACTGAACGACGCGCGTTCATCAAGCCATTGATTGGGTGTTTTCCACTCCACGTTCGGTGTGATCACGATCGGCGTCACCCCGGGGATCACGTATTTTTTTATGGATTCAAAGTCGTCGTTGGCCAGCACGACGCAGCCGTCGCTGGCGCGGGGCGGGCGGCTGTACGTGCTTGAAGGGGTGCCGTGCAGCCAAATGCCGGACCCTGTCTTGCCAAGACGCTTGTCCCATTCGTTCGGAAAATTGAGCGGAAATGCACCGGGCCCGTAGAAGTCGCTCAACCGTTCCTTGGCAACCGCGGTGCTTATCGTGTAAACGCCCAGGGGTGTGCGCTGATCGCCTTCCCGTTCCTTGTCGACGCCATTCTTGCCGACTGAAATGTAGAAATCCGTAACCAGCTGCGGAGCGCCGTCCACATTGCGGAAAATATAGAGCCTGGACTTTTCGCTATCCATCAGCAAGGCATATTCCTGGCGTGGCGACATTTGCAAAAGGGCAGACGGAAGGTGGCCCAGTGGCGGCCCGTCAAAATAGCGTCCAAACCTGGCCTTCGCCTCCGATTGCAGGCTGGCGACCATTTCCGGCCGGGGCTGGCGGCCGGATTGATCGCCGGAGAAAAAGGCAACGGGCGCACCGGATTTGGCCATCAGCAAATCACCCTTGATCAAATGACCCAGCCGGAAGTTGGGATTTTTCTGCAAGGCGAGATCGATCTCATTGAGTGCGGCCCCGATGCTGCCTTCCTTGAGCGTTTCCAGGGTTCGAACCAGCGACGCCTCGACCTCGTTGCTGAACACGACAGAGCTCGCCGGAACGGTTTGCGCCTCCGAACCTGTGGAAGAAAATGCGCAGGCGATCGCCAGTGACATGGCGCCAAGCCAAGCCCACCACGCGGGAAGCTGCAATTTGTCGGGTATCGTCAAAACCGCATCAGGCATGTGGCAATCAGCCGCCTGCATGTTCGTTGCGGATAAGCCATGAATCACCACTCTTTATCAACCGCATCGTTTTGGTGTTGTTGCTGATGATTTTGTCCGACTTGTAGGACTGGCGAAAAACGACCGTTGCTTCATTGCCGTCGACGGTCAGCTTTGAGATGGTCGTCGCAACGCTGATGTTTTTGGGGGCGCTGATTCGCTCCGCACGCTGTGATTCCCAAGTCGCACGCGGGATGCCGCCAGGAGTTTCAAACTCGGGCGCGTAGGCAGCGAGATAGCCTGCGACGTCCTTGGACGCCCAAGCCTTGGCCCAGGCGGCGATGGTGGCGCGTATCTGCGTGTCAGCATTGGCCGGTGCAGCATTCGAAGCTGCGACAGCAGGCGTTTCGGCTGCGGCGGGCGCCGATTTGACCGCTTCCGTTTTGACGACCTGCACCGCCGCCGGCTTCACGGATTCGGGAGTGCCTGCCTTGGGCGGCAAAAACAGGTCCTTGACCATCGCCAGCTTCGACTGCGCGGTGGTATTGGATTTATCGAGCTGCAATGCCTTGTCGTAGGAGCGCCGCGCCAACTGGGCATAGATGTCGCCCAGGTTCTCATAGGCGGTCGCATAGGCCGGATGGGTGTGGATCGCCAGTTCCAGAGCCGCCTTGGCCTTGTCGTAATTGCCCTGGCTCGCGTACAGCACGGCGAGGTTGTTGTAGGGCTCGGGCAATTCGGGATAGTCCTCGGTCAGGCCGGTAAACACCTGGATCGCATCAGCTGATTTCTTCTGCTCGGTCAGGATCAGGCCTTTGACGAATCGTCCCTGTGCGTCCTTGGGCTGTTGTGCGAGGGCGACGTTGACCTTGGCCAGCGCATTGTCCAGCTTGCCTTGCTGGTAAAGACGGGACGCTTCTTTCACGTCGTCGGCCGGGTTCGCCAACGCCGGCATGGTGACCATGCCGAGCAACAGAACGGCGCCGATCGCCTTGGCAGTGCATGCCAAGCGGGGGAAGTTTGCACTGAGCATTGCGTTATAATTCATTGAATTTAATAAAAAACAGCGTCCTGTTGACGCCGCTTATTCTACCAAGAATGCTTACTGGCATCACAAGCAATTTCAATTTCAGCCCGACGTTGACCCGTCGGTGCTGCGGGTCCATGCGGGGAACCCTGGCGGCCTTAAGCCATTGTCAGCATTTGCGCGATGTTGATGTGATTCACTGGCCAGCCGTTTCGTTCAATTGATTGTTGCCTGCATCACCTGCAGTGTCTCTCCCCTCAACCGCCGCAGCCCGGAATTGCATCCAATCGCAGCCATCGCTCATCAACCGAATTTCACCCCATGCAAACCCTGTACAACACTCTCAGTCGCAGCAAGGAAGTCCTCAAGACCATTGAGCCCGGCAAGGTCGGCATTTACGCCTGCGGCCCAACTGTTTACGACTATTTCCATATCGGCAACGCACGAACCTTCACGGTCTTCGACATGCTTGCCCGCTGGCTGGCTTCAACCGGGCTTGCCGTCAGTTATGTACGCAATATCACCGATATCGACGACAAGATCATCGAGCGTGCCAATGCCAATGGCGAGCCGATCGGCGCACTGACCGAGCGCATGACCGCGGCGATGTTTGAGGACGCCGACCGCCTCAATTTGCTGCGGCCGACGGAGAGCCCCCGCGCCACGCAGCATATCGAGCACATGCTGGCCCTGATCAAGACGCTGGAGGACAAGGGCATTGCCTACCGTGCGGCCAACGGCGACGTCTACTATGCGGTGCGCAAATTCCCCACCTACGGAAAACTGTCGCGCAAGAATCTCGACGATCTGCAGGCCGGTGAACGCGTCGCGGTCGACAGCAACAAGCGCGACCCACTCGATTTCGTGCTGTGGAAAGCGGCCAAGCCCAACGAACCGCAATGGCCGTCCATTTTTGGCGGTGGGCGTCCTGGCTGGCACATCGAGTGTTCTGCAATGTGCAAAGCGGTTCTGGGCGAGACGATCGATATCCACGGTGGCGGCTGGGATTTGCAGTTTCCCCACCATGAAAACGAGATTGCGCAAAGCGAAGCGGCGTCCGGAAAGCCGTTTGCGCATTTGTGGATGCATGTGGCCTTTCTCAACCTGGACCAGGAAAAAATGTCCAAATCCCTGGGTAACTTCTTTACCCTGCGCGAGGTCCTCAACAAGCTTGACCCGGTACAGGGCGGAGAAACCGTGCGCTATTTCCTGATACGCGGGCACTATCGCAGCGAAATCAACTATTCATGGGATACGCTTGAAGATGCCCGGCAAACGTTGCTGGGTTTTTATGTCGCACTCAAGGATGTCCACGCGACGGACATGGCGCCGGATTGGTCCCACCCCCTCGCGCGACGATTCCGCGAGGCGATGGAGGATGACCTGAACACGCCGATGGCGTTTGCGGTGCTGCACGAGCTTCGCGGCGAAATCAATCGCACCCAATCCGCTGAGCTTGCCGGCCTGCTCAAATCATTGGGAAAAAGCGTGGGACTGTTCCAGGCCGATCCCGAGAAGTTTGTTCGCGGGGCGGCCAGTCCCGGCAACATCGATGTCGAAGCGCTGATCGAAGAGCGAAACGCTGCCAAGAAGGCGAAGGACTTTGCGAACGCGGACGAAATAAGGCGCAGGCTCGATGCCGCCGGCATCGTGCTGGAGGACAAGCCCGGAGGCATAACCGAGTGGCGCCGGAAGTAGTGGTATTGGGTTCGGGCAAATCAAAAGGGGCCTGCCAGGCCCCTTTTGATTTTCATCATCGCCAGCCGGCTAGTTCATGAACGTGCCGCCGCGACTGACGATGGTCAACTCCACAAAGGAAGAACCATTGTGGTTGCCAGGCGAATAGCTGATCTTGAAGCCACCCAGATCCAGCGTGCCCAAACTGGACATGGCATCGACCAGGGACTCGCGATTCAAATTGCGTCCGGCTTTTTTCAGGCCTTCCACCAGGACCTTGGCGGCAATGTAGCCTTCCAGCGAGGTGAAGGAATAATTTTTCTCGCCACCGATGCGTTTCTGGTATTCGGTTACGACCGGGATCGCGGTGGACCATGGTGAAGGCACCACTTGCGAAATTTCCGCGCCGCGCGCGTTTTCCTCGCCCAACTCTTCGACCAATGCCTTGGCGCCGACGAAGCTCACGTTCCAGAAGCGGGGATAGGCGTTTGCGCGTTTCATCGCCGTGATGAATGCGCCGCAGCTCTTGTAGGCGCTGATCATGATGACCGCAGCGGGATCGACTTTCGACAAATGCTGTACGGCAGCAGCCACATCCGTCGTATTGCGCTCGACGGTGCCTGTCGCCACAATGGGTAGGCCGCGTTTTTTCATGGCCCGTTCCACGCCCGCCAGACCAGTCTTGCCGTAGGCGTCGTTCTGGTAGAAAACGGCAATTTTCCTGATCCCCTGGTTGACGAGTGAAGCGACAATCTGCTCCGTCTCGTCGAAGTAACTGGCACGCACATTGAAAATGTAGCGATTCTGCGGTTCGCGCAGGCTCTCGGCGCCGGTGAACGCACCGATAAACGGCACTTTGGCTTCGGTGAAAACCGGCAAAGCAGCATTCGACGTCGGCGTGCCGACGTAACCGAACAGCGCCAGAATCTGGTTCTCGGCAATCAGCTTTTGCGTATTGGCCTTGGCCCGTTCCGGCTCATAGCCGTCGTCGAGGGAAACCAGCTTGATCCTGCGACCGTAAATACCGCCATTCTGGTTGATGAAATTGAAATAGGCTTCTGCGCCTGCTTTCATTTCCTTGCCCAGAACTTCGGCCGGGCCGCTCAACGGCGCCGATTGCCCGATTACGATCGAATCGGCGGTGACACCTTGCGCATTGGCGAAGGCGGCCAGTGAGACAAGCAGGGCGCAAGCTGCGCGGCGGGCGGCGGGGACAGGAGATACTCTATTCACAAAAAACCTCTCGTAGACAGCCAATTTTCATGGCGAAACAGAATGCATTCAACGCGTCATGGATTATCGGCTGTCAGGGCCGCGGCTTTACCGCCCCGTCGGGAAAATCAGTTGTTACACAGCGGGGTCAATGGACCGGCAGGGCGGCCCGCCGTGGCCGTCCTGCCGGTGCGGTTACTGCTTGAAACTGCCGCCGCCGCTGATGACGGTCGTATCAACCATGCTTGAGCCGGCATGGCTGCCGGCGGTGTAGGCCAGGCGAAATCCGCCGAGGTCGAAATTGCCCAGCCTTTCGAACGCATCCACAAGGGATTCCCGCGAAGGTGACTTGCCGGCTTTCTTGAGACCCTCGGCAAGCGCTTTCGCGGCTATATAGCCTTCAAATGAGCTGAAACTTGCCTTGCCCTGGCTGCCAATGCGGCTCTGATACTCGCGCAGCAGAGGATCGTTTCCGGCAAAGGGGAAAGGCACAACCTGGGTGACTTCAACCCCCCGGCCATCGTCGCCAAGCAATGCGGCAAGGCTGCGCGAGCCTACCGAACTGAGTGTGCAAAACCGGATGGGCGCGCCAAGGCGTTTTACTTCCTTGATGAATGCCGCGCTGGTTGTGGCGCTGGCAGCGATGATGACCGCTTGCGCACCCGATTTGGCGATGGTTTGCGCGGCTGATCCCACCTTTGTGGAATCGCGATCCACGCTGCCGAAGATCACGATGCCGAGCTTGCGTTCGCGCATGGCACGATCCACCGCGGCCAAACCTGCTCGACCGTAGGCGTCATTTTGATAGAACAACGCTATTTTGCTTACGCCCCCGCTGGCCAGCACCGCGATGAGCCGATCCGCCTCGTCGTTGTAGCTTGCGCGCACATTGAACACATAGCGGCTGACGGGATCGCGCAGCGCCTGATCGCCGCTGGCTGCGCCTATCAGGGGCACGCGCTGCTTTTCGACGATGGGCAAAATGGCATTCACCACAGGCACTCCGATATAGCCGAAAAGGGCCAATGCATTTTCTTCAATGAGCAATTTTTGCGTATTGGCCTTGGCGCGCCCGATATCGCCGCCATCGTCGAGGGACATCAGCCTGATCTTGCGCCCGCCGATGCCGCCTGCCTGGTTGAGCGCGTCGAAGTAGAGCTCGGCCCCCAGCTTGAAATCCTGTCCCTCCTCGGCCGCCGTGCCCGTCAGGGGGGCGGATTGTCCGATGACGATGGGCTCCGCATTGGCGCCCGCCTTGGCGGGCTGGGATGGAGTCTGGGCGGTGGCGGAAAGTGCGAAAAAGCCTGAAACAACAAGTCCTGCAGCGACGACGATCCGAGCGAAATAAATTGAGTGCACGCTGTCTCCCTGATATGTTGAATCGGCCTTGTGGGCCGGCTTTTGAATCAAGTTATTTTTATATTGCCTGGTTAAAGCGCAGTGATTGTAAACCGCCTTTTAACAATTCCCCGTGCCGCTTATCGGCTGGCCCGCAAATGAAAACGGGCCGCTACGCGGCCCGTTTCGGGTTTTTTCGCGACTCCGGAATCACCCGGCGAAGAAGCTCTTCACCTTGTCCATGAAGCTCTTGGCGCGCGGGTTGTGCTTGTCGCCATCGGCCACGTTGATCGCTTCCAGTTCACGCAACAACTCGCGCTGGCGGTCGGTGAGCCGTACCGGTGTTTCCACCACCACATGGCACATCAGGTCACCGGAGGAGGTCTGTCGCACCGGCTTGATGCCCTTGCCGCGCAGACGGAATACCTGGCCGCTCTGGGTTTCGGCGGGGATCTTGATCTTGGCTTCGCCGTCGAGCGTCGGGATGTGGATTTCACCGCCCAGGGCCGCCACCGTGAAGCTGATCGGCATTTCGCAATGCAGGTCGGCGCCGTCGCGCTGGAACACGGAGTGCTCCTTCAGTTGCACCACCACATACAGATCGCCCGGCGGGCCGCCGTTGACGCCGGCCTCGCCTTCACCGGCCAGACGGATGCGATCGCCGTCATCCACGCCGACGGGAATCTTCACCGACAGGGTCTTGTGTTTCTTGGTGCGTCCGGCCCCATTGCAGGTGGGGCAGGGCTCGGGAATCACCTTGCCGGTGCCGTGGCAGGTCGGACAGGTTTGCTGGATCGAGAAGAAGCCTTGCTGCATGCGCACCTGGCCGACGCCGCCGCAGGTATGGCAGGTCTTGGCGGTGGTGCCTTTCTTGGCGCCGCTGCCATGGCAGGTTTCGCATTCCTCGAGGGTCGGGATGCGGATCTTGGTCTCGGTGCCGCGTGCCGCCTGCTCAAGGGTGATCTCGAGGTTGTAGCGCAAGTCGGCGCCGCGATAAACCTGCGGGCCGCCGCCGCGTCCGCCGCGCTGGCCGCCGAAAATTTCCCCGAAGATGTCGCCGAAGGCTTCCGAGAATCCGCCGAAACCCTGTCCATCGCCGCCACCCATTTGCTGGTTGACGCCGGCATGGCCGTAGGCATCGTAGGCCCGACGTTTGTCCGGCTCGGACAGCACCTCGTAAGCTTCCTTGGCTTCCTTGAACTTGTCCTCGGCGCTTTTATCGTCCGGGTTGCGGTCCGGATGAAATTTCATCGCCAGCTTGCGATAGGACTTCTTGATTTCCTCGTCGGAGGCATCGCGGTTCAGGCCGAGAATTTCGTAGTAGTCGCGTTTTTTCGCCATTGCTCAATAGTCCGTTTGCATAAAACCGATGGCCGAGTCGAATGCCTGTTGAAGGACACCCGCACCCGGCCAATATTGCGTCGCGCTGAACGCAACCTTATTTTTTGTCTTTGACTTCGGTGAACTCCGCATCCACCACATTGCCCATGTCTTTTTCCTTGGCCGGCTCGGCGCCGCCGTGGGCGTGGGAAGGGCCGGCACCGGCGCCAGCACCCGCCGCGGCGCCTTCGGCCTGGGCCTTGGCCTGCATATCGGCATACATCTTTTCACCGAGTTTTTGCGCGGCGGTTTCCAGCGCCTTGGTCTTGCCTTCGATGCCGTCCTTGGTGGCAGAGCCGTCCTTCAAGGTTTCTTCCAGTTCCTTGATGGCGGTTTCGATGGCGGACTTTTCGCCAGCCTCAAGTTTGTCGCCGTATTCGGTCAACGATTTCCTGGTCGCATGCACCAGGGCGTCGCCGGTATTGCGCGCCGTCACCAGCTCCAGCATTTTCTTGTCGTCCTCGGCATTGGCTTCGGCGTCCTTCACCATGCGCTGGATTTCTTCCTCGCTCAAGCCGGAGTTGGCCTTGATGGTGATCTTGTTTTCCTTGCCGGTGGCCTTGTCCTTGGCCTGCACATGCATGATGCCGTTGGCGTCGATGTCGAAGGTGACCTCGATTTGCGGCATGCCGCGCGGCGACGGTGGAATACCCTCGAGATTGAACTGGCCCAGCGATTTATTGCCAGAGGCCATTTCGCGCTCGCCCTGCAGCACATGGATGGTCACGGCCGATTGATTGTCGTCGGCGGTCGAGAACACCTGGCTGGCCTTGGTCGGCACCGTGGTGTTTTTCTTGATCAGCTTGGTCATCACGCCACCGAGCGTTTCAATGCCCAGCGACAGCGGCGTCACGTCGAGCAGCAGCACGTCCTTGACGTCGCCCTTCAGCACGCCGCCCTGGATGGCGGCGCCGACTGCAACGGCTTCGTCCGGGTTCACGTCCTTGCGTGGTTCGCGGCCGAAAATCTCTTTGACCTTTTCCTGCACTTTGGGCATGCGCGTCTGACCGCCGACCAGGATGACGTCCGAAATATCGGAAATCTTGACGCCCGAATCCTTGATCGCCACTTCGCAGGGCTTGATGGTGCGCTCGATCAGCTCATCCACCAGCGACTCGAACTTGGCGCGCGTCAGCTTGATGGCCATATGTTTGGGGCCATTGGCGTCGGCGGTGATGTAGGGCAGGTTCACTTCGGTCTGCTGCGCCGAAGAGAGCTCGATCTTGGCTTTCTCCGCCGCTTCCTTCAGGCGTTGCAGGGCCAGCACATCCTTCTTAAGGTCGATGCCCTGGTCTTTCTTGAATTCGTCGCAGAGGTAATCCATCAGGCGCTGGTCGAAATCCTCGCCGCCCAGGAAGGTATCGCCATTGGTCGACAGCACTTCAAACTGGTGCTCGCCGTCGATCTCGGCGATCTCGATGATGGAAATATCGAAGGTACCGCCGCCCAGGTCATAGACCGCGATCTTGCGATCGCCTTCCTTCTTGTCCATGCCGAAGGCCAGCGCGGCCGCGGTCGGTTCGTTGATGATGCGCTTTACATCCAGGCCCGCGATGCGGCCGGCGTCCTTGGTGGCCTGGCGCTGCGAGTCGTTGAAGTAGGCCGGCACCGTGATCACGGCCTCGGTCACTTCTTCGCCGAGATAATCTTCGGCGGTCTTTTTCATCTTGCGCAGCACTTCGCTGGAAACCTGCGGCGGCGC
>JACXTT010002593.1_pt1 | contig 28500 bp, 24 predicted proteins | sample 9270951 | NCBI WGS metagenome assembly JACXTT01 (sample SAMN15532306, study PRJNA645909) | rock metagenome | isolation source: weathered quartz diorite | place: Puerto Rico | collected 2017-06-21 | reverse complement strand
CCCATGCCCCGCAGGGCCGGTCCCCCCTGCTGCCGGCGCCAGTAGCATCGGGGTCTGGCTCTGCGAGCCTGACCCCAGCTTTTACAGCCTAACGCCACTAACTGAACGGCATTACCGGCGAAGCCGGATGATTTTTTGGGAGACGCAATCCCGATTCGGCTCGCCGTTCGCCGCGGGGATCGACTATTACCACTCCATAGCCAGCAAGCGCGCCGCCATGCGCGGCCAGCACAGTCTTGCTATTTCGCTGCGGGCGGCCCAGCGGTAGCCGTCGACTTCGGGGGTGTCGGCGCCGGTGGCGTGGTGGGGGAAGAAGCTGGTGCAGGCCAGGGTCGACAGGTCGGCCAGCTCGTCGCCGCCGTCGACCCGGTACAGGTGCAGGCGCTTGTCGGGGCGGTAGTCGAACAGGCCGAGGTCGGTGAAGCGGGCGGCGTCGAATACCGCGCCGGCTTCTTCGAACAGCTCGCGCATGGCCGCCTGCAAGGTGGTCTCGCCCTCGTCCTGCATGCCCTTGGGGATGTCCCACTTGGCGGTGCCGGTGACGTGGCACAGCAGCAGGCGGCCGTCGCTGCCGACGACCAGGGTGCCGCAGGAGACGGGCAAGGAAGCCTGCAAGCCGCTCATGCCGCGACCCGCGCCAGGGTCGCTTCCAGCGCCTCGATGCTCACCGGCTTGGTCAGGTGGTGGTCGAAGCCCGCTTCCTTCGCCAGTGCGACATCGCCCGGCGCGCCCCAGCCGGTCAGGGCCACCAGCGTGACCGCGCGCAGCGCCGTGCCGCTGTCTGCGCGGATGGCCCGCGCCACCTCGTGGCCGTTCATGCCCGGCATGCCGATGTCGAGGATGATCAGGTCCGGCTGCATGGTCGCCGCCAGCGCCAGGCCGGCGGCGCCGTCCAGCGCCACCTGCGGCTGGTGGCCCATCATTTCCAGCAGCGCGGCCAGGCTTTCGGCGGCGTCGCCGTTGTCGTCGACCACCAGCACCCGCATCGAAGACGGCGTCGCCGGTACCTGCTCCGCCGGGGCCGCCGCCTCGCCAGCCACCGGCGCCACGCCCGGCAGCGGCAGCCTCAATGTAAACGTGCTGCCCTGGCCGCGGCCCGCGCTGGCGGCGGTGACGCTGCCGCCGTGCAGTTCGGCCAGGCGGCGCACCAGCGACAGGCCGATGCCCAGCCCGCCCTGGGCCAGGTCGCGCTGGCCGCGCACCTGGGTGAACATGTCGAACACGGTCGACAGCGCCTCGGCGCCGATGCCGATGCCGCTGTCGCGCACCGCTACCACGGCGACATCGGGCCCCGCATCGGCATTTTCGCGCCAGGCCCTGATCTCGATGCGCCCGCCGCCCGGCGTGTATTTGGCGGCGTTGTTGATCAAGTTGCTGAGCACCTGCACCACCCGCGTGCTGTCGACATCGAGCATGATCGGCTGTGCCGGCACGTCGACATCGATGGTGTGGCCGCTCGCTTCGACCAGCGAGAGGTTCGATTCGAGCGCCATCGCCACCAGCGTGTGCAGGGCCACCGGCGCTTTTTTCAGCTCGATCTTGCCGCGCGTGATGCGGGCGACATCGAGCAGGTCGTCGACCAGGTGGATCAGGTGGCCCAGCTGGCGGTCCATCATGCCCATCACCCGCGTCTTGGCGCCGGCGTCGTAATTCGGCAGGCGCAGCAGATCCAGGCCGGTGCGGATCGGCGCCAGCGGGTTGCGCAGTTCGTGCGCCAGGGTGGCCAGGAACTCGGACTTGCGGTGATCGGCCTCGGACAGGTCGGAGGCGATGCGGCGCAAGGCGTCTTCGGCGCGCTTTTGCTCGGTGATGTCGCGGGTGACGGTGGCCAGGCCGATGATGGCGCCGCGGTCGTCGACCACCGCGAACCCCTTGAAATACACCGGCACCACGCGGCCGCTGTCGAGGCGGGCGAAACGCAGTTCCCCCTCCCAGCGGCCGGCGGCGCCGGTCAGTGCCGGCAGCACTTCCTCGATCACCTGGCGGCGGCTCTCGGGCGCGAAAAAATCCACCAGCTTGAAGTCGGCGATGCGCTGGCCCTCGCTCATGCCGGCCAGCTGGCGGCCCGCGGGATTGAGGAACATGCCGACCGTGGCCGGGGTGGCGATGCCGATGAAATCGGGCGACTGCTCGGCCACCGCCGCCAGCCGGCGGATGCCCTCCTGCGCCATGCGCCGCTCGGTCTCGTCGCGGAAGTACAGGGCGATGCCGCCGTCCGGGGTCGGGCAGCAGTTGATCTCGAACCAGCCTCCCAGCGGCTCGTACCAGGCGTCGAACTTGACGGCCACCCGCTCGCGCGCGCAGCGGCGCAAGCCGTCCTCGATCGGCGTGCCGTCCATGTGCGAGAACGAATGCCAGAAGTCGGCGCCGGCCAGCCGGTCGCGGGCGATGTGGGTGACGTCTTCGGCGGCCTGGTTGGCGAAAGTGATGCGCCAGTCGGCGTCGATGGCGATGAAACCTTCGCTGATACTTTCGAGGATGTTGAGCGACCGGTCCTCGGCGGCCAGCCGTTCCTGTGCTTCGTGGCGCTGGCCGATCACCAGCGAGGCGGTGTTGGCCAGCATGGCCAGCGCCGCGTATTCGTCGATGCTGGGGGCGCGCAGCTCGCGGTAATACCAGCAGAACACGCCCAGCACTTCGCCGGAGGGCGCGACGATCGGCATGGCGCGGCAGGCGCGCAGGCCGTGGGCGCGCGCCAGTGCCCGGAACGCCGGCCAGCGGGCGTCGCCGTCGATATCGTCGACGGTGAGGGTGTCGGTGCTCGAGGCGGCCTGGGCGCCCGGGCTGCCGGCGGTCCCGGCCAGTTCGGCGCCGGCGTCGAGCGCATCGAGGGCGTTCAGAAACTCGGTCGACAGGGTGGGCGCCGCCGCGTGGCGCAGCCCGCACAAGGCGCCCTCGCGGGTGCACAGGCGGATCGCGGCGAGTCCGGCGCCGCCGGCAAAATCCTCGGCGGTATGGGCCAGCACATCGAGCACGTCGCCCAGCGGGGCATCGCTCACCGCCAGTTCGAGCGCGCTCCGTTGGCCCAGCGCCAGCAGGCTGGCCTGGGTGCGCTCGGTGACGTCGATGCCGTGCACCAGCACCCCCGAAATGACGCCGTCGGCCTCGCGCAGCGCCGTGTAGACGACATCGACGAAGCGGGGCTCGAGCAATTTGCCGCTGTGGCGGCGCAACAGCAGGCGTTCGGCGTAGCGCTCGCGCGGCTGGCCGTCCGCGTAGACCAGGTCGAGCAGTTCGAAGAAATCCTGGCCGGCCAGCTCCGGCAGCGCATCGCGCGCATCGCGGCCCAGCAATTCGCGTTGTCCGACCAGGTGGCCGAAGCGCTGGTTGACGAACTCAAAACGGTGGCGATCGCCACGCAGCACGCACATGAACGCCGGCGCGCGCTGGAAAATGTCGACCAGCCGCTCGCTGGCCGCCTCGACCTGGGCGAACAGGCGCTCGCGTTCCGCTTCGATGCGCTCGATCTGCTCCGCCGCCAGCCGCTCGACGGTGGCGTCGCGAAAAATCTTGGCGTAGCCGCGCAAGGTGCCGGCGTCGTCCAGCAGCGGCACCAGCACGCCGTCGGCGAAGAAGCGGGCGCCGTCGGCCCGCACGTGCCAGCGCTTGTCGACGGCGCGGCCACTGGTGCGCGCCCTCGCCATCTCCTGCTCGACCATGCCGGCGGCGCGGTCGGCTTCCGTGAAAATCATGGCGGCGCTGCGGCCTATGGCGAAATCGGCATCACAACCGACGATGTCGGAGGCGCCGCCTTCCCATTCGGTGATGATGCCGTCCGGGTCGGTGCCAATGAAAGCGTAGTCGCGCGCGCTGTCGAGCATCAGGACTATCCTTTCGTCGCGCGCGCGCAGGTCGGCCTGGTGGCGCACTTCGCGGTGAGTCGCCACGGCCGCCGTCTTGCGGTACAGGTCCAGGAACACCGCCACCCGCGCCCGCAGCACCACACCATTGAAAGGCTTGCCAACGAAATCGACGGCGCCCAGGGCGTAGGCGGCGGCGTAGGGAAACGCCGGGGCATTGCCGGCATCGCCGCCCTCCTCGCCCGTCAAGAAGATGATCGGCACCGCCTGCGCGCGCGGCGCGGCGCGCAGGCATGCAGCGCTTGCCACCCCGGCCTGCGCGGGCGGATGGACGTCGAGAACGATGACGGCGACGTCGTGCTCTTCGACGGCGCGCAGGGCAGCCGCGATCGATCCGACCGCCAAGATCTCTTCGCCGAGGTCGGCAAACAGCGCGCTCAGACGGCCGAGGCCGGCCGGCGCTTCGTCGACCAGCAGAATTTTTACCTTGATGGGCGTCTCGGCCTGGTGGTTTTTCATCATTTCGACAGCGTGCCCGACTCCATCACCAAAGGTTTAATTTACGCTTAAACGCCAGCATGCACGCGATCTTAACTTACAGCAAATAATGAACGTTTGACAATGTAAAGGTCTCATTCGGAGAAGTCAACGCCGCACCCCGTGTCTCTGCGTAGGAAGAATCTTACACCTATGCAGGATGGTAGCCTCTTTCACAAATGCATCTTTTTTTGCACACTGGGTAACAAGATTTTATAAAATAGAAGAGAGACATGACGCACTACCCCGCCGCCGCCATTCCCCACCGTCGCGCCGCCGCGCCCGACTCGATTTATCCTCAGCGCAGCGCCAACACTCCCTCTGCCAGCGCGGCGCCGATGCGCCAGCTGTACCTGGCGCTGGCCGATGCCGGCAGCGCGGAACATCCGGCGGTCGGCGCCGCCGCCGGCTGGCTGCACGAGCAAATCGAAGGCGAGGCGGACTTTCATGGCACACAGAGCGCAATAGGCGGTACGGCGCTGCCCAGCGACGGCGCCGGTTTCGCCGCCTGGCAGCAGCAGCGCCTGGATGCCATCGATGAACACTATAAGCAGTATGTGGCCGATCGCCGCGCCGGCGCCCCGCGCCGCATGTTCAAGGGCCGCGCCCACGCCCTGCACTACCTGACCGCGGTGGCGCCGGCGCGCCTGACCGACGGCGCCTGGCTGTACAGCGCGCTGTCGCGCTGGGACGATGCCGCCCTTCGCCCGCTGATCGCCACCTACCTGGAAGAACTGGGCAACGGCGTGCCGGACAAGAACCACGTGGTGATTTTCCAGCAGCTGATCGACGCCCATGGCTGCGGCGGCTGGCAGGCACTCGACGACCACCATTTCTACAGCGGCCTGACCCAGCTGGCCCTGGCCCACCACGGCGAGCGCTACCTGCCCGAGCTGATCGGCTACAACCTGGGCGCCGAGCACGCCTCCCTCGACACCCTGATCGCCGCTTACGAACTGAACGAACTGGGTATCGATCCGTATTACTTTACTTTGCACGTCAGCGTCGACAACAACGCCAGCGGGCACGCCAGGCTGGCTTTGACTGCGCTGGCCGAACTGACCCCGGCCGATCCTGCCGAGGCCGCCGAGTTCCTGCGCCGCGTCGATGCCGGCTACCGCCTGCATGCGCGGGCCCCTGGCAGCAGCGAGTTGCTGGCAGGTTTCGACCTGCAGCGCGAACTGCATGCTGCGCTGGCCGGCAAGCACGTGCCCGAGACCCTGGCCGACGGCGCCGCCAATCCCGCCCACGCCGTCAGCTTCGGTGGCCGCCGCTTGGGCGACTGGCTGGCCGATCCCGAACAGGCGCCGGCCTTGCTCGAGACCCTGGAGCGCGACGGCTGGATCGTGCGCGGCCAGGACGCCGCCGGCAGCCGCTTGTGGCGCCTGATCGAAGCCGGCGATGCCGGTGACGGTGAAGAAGCGGCCGCACCCGAACTGGCCGGCCTGTTCAGCGCCCGCGAACTGGCCCTGCTGGCCGACTGGATCGCCGCCGACGGCGCCAGCGCCAGCCATCCGCCGGCGGCCGCTCCGCTGCATCAGCCCAGCCCACCCCGCCGGGTCGAGGAAAGCGCCGAGCGGGGCATCATCCGCCACCGCTTTCCGGACGACGAGCATGGCTGGGAAGCGCTGTCGAACGAATTGAGTTTGCTGGAAGCGCGGGTGGTGGCGTCCAACAGCAAGGAAGAGGCAATGGCCCTGCTGACCTCCCTGATGGCGCCGTCGAACCACCATACCTCCACCGGCCTGATGGCCACGCGGATGTTTTCGAAACTGTACGCCGCATGAACCAGCCGGTTGCCGCCACCGCCGATACCTTTGCCGGTGCGCGCGCGGCCGGCCTGTCCGATCGCCTGACCGAAGACGGCAGCGCCCATCACGCCCTGTTGCGGCTGGGCCGCTTTCTGCGCGACGCCGGCTACCGCCACACCGCCATCAGCGCCGCCTCGCACCAGCTGGTGCTCAAGCGGCGTGCCGCGACGGCCGGCGCCACGGCCACGCTCGACGATATCTTCGGCCTGTCCGAGCGCTTCAGCGCCGACGACCTCGAAGCCGCCGCCTGGGGCGCCATGAACGAAGCGGCCATCGTGCGCCGCGACGGCGCAGGCTGGCGCAGCAAACTCAGGGCAGCCACGGTCGCTCAACAAGACGAAGCCCTGCTGTTCTTCCACTCGGCCTACCCGACCCTGGAGGACGACGCCGTTTTCTTCGACCCCGACACCTACCGCTTCCTGCGCGCCCTGCGTCCTGCCCTGGCGCAGGGTCCGGTCAGGCGCGCCATCGACATCGGCTGCGGCGCCGGCGCCGGCGCGGTGACCATCGCCCGCCACTGGCGCGACGCCGAAGTGCTGGCCGTCGACCTGAACCCGAAAGCGCTGGCGCTGACCGCCGTGAACGCCGACCTTGCCGGCGCCCACCGCGTGCGCGCCCTGCGCAGCGATGTGTTCAACCAGGTCGAAGGCGACTTCGACCTGATCGTGGCGCACCCGCCCTATCTGATCGATCCGTGCGGACGTCCCCTGCGCCACGGCGGCGGCGCGCATGGCGAACAGCGCTCCTTCGACATCGTGCGCGCCGCCATCGAACGGCTGGCGCCGGGCGGTCGCCTGCTGCTGTACACGGGCGTGGCGATGGTGAACGGCGCCGATCCGCTGCTGGCGAGATTACGCCCCCTGCTCGACGGCGCCGGTTTGACATGGCAATACGAGGAACTCGATCCCGACATCCACGGCGACGAACTGATCGAAGCGGGTTATGAAAATGCCGACCGCATCGCCGGGGTGTGGCTGGAAGTACGCACCCAAAAGTGAACCCCTGCTTTTAGGTGGAAACAGTCGGACAATTGTCCCCGGCGGAGCCGGTTTGCCGTTTAGTTAAGGCGTTTTCTCTGACATGTTGGCGAGTACAAGCTGGGGACAGGCCTTCGGCTTGCATGCGGTCCCCGGACCCTACGCCCCGCAGGGCCGGTCCCCTCTGCTGCCGGCGCCAGTAGCATCGGGGTCTGGCTCTGCGAGCCTGACCCCAGCTTTTACATCCTAGCGCCACTAACTGAACGGCATTGCCGGCGGAGCCGGGCATTATTGAGGGCTACGCACGCCCGGTCCGGATTTTCTGTCGCCTCGGAGGCGTGCCTCGCCTGGCAGCCTGCACCCAAACCTCAAAATATTTATTTTTCGCACATACCTGCCAGCGCCCTTGATCTACGAGGCGACAGAATATCCGAATCGGGGTTATGTTCAACTCAAGAATTCACGGCTTCGCCGGGGATTCTTGCTTGACTTTCCCCATCCAAGAAGTAGGTTTTTACTTTTGGGTGAGATTTCCAAAAAAGGTGCATCGATGGCCGTTACCGAATCACAGAATCCATCCGAACTGCGTTTCCGCACGCTGCTCTACCGCTTCATGTTCTTCGAATGGATGTTCATCGACATCAGCGTGGCGCGCAATCTCTATGAGCGCCACGCGGCGGCGCGCCATAACCGCCACATGAGCCGTTATCTGCCGGTCTACCTGCGGCGCTGGTCGGTGCTGACCGTGTTCGACTTCATTCTCGGCCTGCTGTTCGAACGGGGCCTGCAGGCGAGCCTGTTGTCGGCCTGGTTCTTCACCTGGTCGTGCGTCAGCCTGACCGCGATGGTGGTCATCTCGGTGGCCTGGCTGATGCTGGCGAACTCGCGCCTGTCCTGAATCAGTCCGCCACCCAGGGCTTGATGCCCGTGGCCTGGCCGTCGGCGCCGAACTTGGCCGCCGTCGACAGGTCGACGATTCCCATGCTCTGCAATACTTCGCACAGCTCGTCGATGCCCGCTTGCAGGTCGTCGGCCATGTCGAAAGGCTGATCGAACAGTTGCAGGGCGGCGGCGTCGCCGTTGCGGAACAAGGCGACTCGCAGGGCGACGTCGTCCTCCAGCGCGGCCGGGCCGACCACGGCGCTGGTCTGCGCCGCCTCGATCCCGTGCTCGCCCAGCGTGTCGGTGATCTGCGACATCAAGGTCAACATTTCGCCTTCCGCCATGGCCTGGCGCTTGGCGGCGAAAAACTGGTTCTGGTACAGGAAGTTGATGGCGACGCCGGCCGGCTCGCCGGCGACGCAGGCGCGCAGCAGCGGGTCGGCCATCAGGGTCCACTCGCGGTAGCGCTCCAGGCGCGCCGCAAACCAGCCGTCGGCGCCCGCTTCGTCGGCGGGAATCGCATAAAAGGCGTCGTCCAGGCGGCGGCGCACGAAGCCAAGCAGGAAGCGCAGCTCCGTCACCGGTTCATCGGACGGCGCGGGCGTGCCGCCTTCTTCCACGGCGGCGATGCTGCCGCTGAGCGCGGGCGTCGCCATCATTTTCTTCTCGCTCATGGTGGCGGCCACTTCGCGCAGCATTTCGTTGAGCTCGCAATAACTGATGCGGTCGATCTCGTCGACGTCGTACATATGGCTGATAAGCACCACGGTGGCCGATGCCGCTTCCAGGCCCGCTTGCTGAAAACTGGCGCGCATCAGCTCGAAGCCGGCAGCGTCCTGGAAGGCCTGGTCGCGCCGCAGGCCACCGACCGAAGTGACGAACAGCGGCACCAGGAAGGCGTCAATCTCCTCGGCCGGCTTGCCCTCGGCGCGCAGCGTGATGGCGGCGGCGGCCTCCTCGATCTGGCCGCGCAGCAGGATGTACGCATCGACGTCGTCGAAGCGGGCCTGCTCGATGGCGCCGTACAGCACCGCGTCCTGCTTCTTGCGCAAGGCGTTGCGCACCATTTTCTGCAGTTCGTCCTGCTTTTGCGCGATGGCGGCCGGGTCGGACTCCTCTTGCTCGGCCACCTCCAGCGCCAGTACGGCGAGGTCTTCCACCAGTTCGTCGGTGCGGTCGACGGTCGGGGCGGGACGGGGACCCGGTTTGCGGGCAGGCGGCTTATTTTTCGGCATGGTGTGCTTTGCGTGTGATGGACGGTTGCCGACATCATAGCAAACCGCCCTCCCAGCGCCCTGGCGTAGCATGGACAAGCGCCGAAACTTGTTCCGAGTAGTCAAATTTCACCTAATCCGTATAAATATTTACTTACAACTGAAACAATTCGCGATCATATGTGCGGGAGATAACATAGAACACGGGCGAGTCTTGTTATCTTGGCAGCTCCATAAATACTTTCGAGACAGGATCCGGACCATGAACACTTTGAAGCGCAAGAACCTCTGGCTAGCCTCCATGATTTCCGGCTTGGTGCTGGCAGGCGCATATGCCCCTGCCCAGGCGTCGAGCCACCGCGAAGCGCCATTCATCACCAAGTCGCCTAAAGTCGACGGCACCGACTTTTACATGTTCCGTAGCTACGAGGCCAATCGTGCCAATTACGTGACCATGATCGCCAACTACCAGCCTTTCCAGGATCCTCAGGGCGGCCCGAACTTTTACCAGTTCGACGAAAACGCCCTGTATGAAATTCATATCGACAACACCGGCGACGGCAAGGACGATCTGACCTTCCAGTTCCGCTTCAAAAATACCTCCAAAAAAACCGCGCTGACCATCGGCGGCAAGTCGGTGCTGATCCCGCTGATCAATTCGTCCACCATCTCCGGCAAGAATCCAGCTTCCCTGAACGTCCGTGAAACCTTCACGGTCGACATGGTCAAGGGCGATCGCCGCACCGGCGCCCGTACCCGCCTGGCGGCAGTCACCGGCGGCGCCACCGAATTCGACAAGCCAGTGGACAACATCGGCGACAAGACCTTCGGCAGCGCCACCGCCTACGAAACTTACGCCAACCAGCATATCTACGACATCTCTTTCGGCAGCTGCGGCAACGGCCGCGTGTTCGTCGGCCAGCGCAAGGAGCCGTTCTATATTGCTGTGGGCAAGATTTTCGACCTGTTCAACCTGAATCCGCTGGGACCTGAAGTCTCCGGCAACAAGAACGACCTGGAAGGCAAGAACGTCAGCTCGATCATCGTCGAAGCACCGATCGCCTGCCTGACCAACGGTACCGAGCCTGTCATCGGCGGCTACACCACCGCGAGCGTACGTCAAGGCCGCCTGATCAATGGCGCCCCCGGCCAAGGCTTGAACATGGCCAGCAAGGAAGGCGGCGCCTGGGCCCAGGTTTCGCGCGTCGGCATGCCGCTGGTGAATGAGGTGATTATTGGTCTGGAAGACAAGGACAAGTTCAACGCCTCCAAGCCGACCGACGACGTCAAGAACTTTGCTGACTATGTGACCAATCCGGTGCTGCCTGCCGTGATCGAAACCTTGTTCCCGACTGCCAAGGCACCGACCAATTTCCCACGTACCGACTTGCTGGCCGCCTTCATCACCGGTATCGCCGGTGTGAACCAGCCTGCAGCGGCGGGTAAAGCCGAAATGCTGCGCCTGAACACCTCCATCGCACCGACTGCCCAGGGTTCGCAGAATGCCCTCGGCGTGGCTGGCGGCGACACGGCCGGCTTCCCGAACGGCCGCCGTCCTGGCGACGATATCGTCGACGTCTCGGTGCGCGTGGCAATGGGCGCACTGTGCGTGCTGACCGGAACGGGCGACACCCTGAAAGTGGGTTGCAAGCCTAGCGATGCACCTGCAGGCGGCCTGCCATTCACCGACGGCGTGCGCAAGACGGCTGCCGACTTCAAGGCCACCTTCCCGTACCTGAACACCCCGCTGCCGGGCAATCAGTAATCCGTTCGTGAACACCTCGAGGAGACTTTATGACTAGCACTTCAACCAAGACCCGCAAGCCGGTCGCCCTGGTGGCCGCGGCCTTGCTGGCCGCGGCCAGCCTGGTCGCCTGCGGTTCCAGTAACGACCACGGCACGCCGATCACCGGCGGACCAGGCCAGGTCGATCCGGTCGATGCCTTCTTCGCCGCTGTGACGGGCCAGGTATCGGTCAGCGCCGAAACCACCGGCGAGCCGATCGACATCACCGCCCTGTCGCCAAGCACCCCGGAAGACAAGGAACCGGCGGCGATTTAACAGGGTCGCTGTCAGACCCACATCAAAATGGCTGGAATCGCTTGCAACGGATTCCAGCCTTTTTTTGCAAGGACCGCATGAACGCGTCACCCCGTTACTTTTATTTGCTGTGCCTCGCCCTGGCGTTTGCCGGCCAGGCCAATGCCATTCCCCATATTCCCGCCGACGGCAAACAGGTGGTCGAACGCCTGCCTGGCCGCACGAACCCGGTGCAGCGCGAACTGCTGCAATTGCGCACCGAGCTGAGCAAGAACCCCACCGACCTGGCCCTGGCCGCCAGGCTGGCGCGCCGTTATATCGAACAGGCCCGCATCGAAGGCGATCCCCGTTATCTCGGTTATGCGGAAGCGGCGCTGGCACCGTGGTGGAAACAGGCCGCGCCGCCGGATGAGGCGCTGGTGCTGCGCGCCACCCTGCGCCAGAGCACCCACCAGTTTCCCCTGGCCCTGCAGGACCTCGACACCGTCGTCAAGCGCGACAGCGACAATGTCCAAGCCTGGCTGACCCGCGCCACCGTGCAGCTGGTGACGGGCGACTATGCCGCCGCCAAGGCCAGTTGCATGCGCCTGTATTCGCGCGCGCCCAGGCTGGTGGTCGACACCTGCCTGGCCAACGTCGGCAGCGTCAACGGCGACGCGAAGGCCAGCTACGCCAGGCTGAAAGCCTCGCTGGCGGCATCGCCCGATGCTGCTCCGGCGATCAAGAGCTGGGTCGAGACCCTGCTCGCCGAGATGGCCGAGCGGGCCGGCGCCGATGCGGAAGCCGAAGCGTATTTTCAAAAAGCGTTAAAAGAAGACCAGGCCGACAGTTACCTGCTGGGCGCCTGGTCAGATTTTCTGTTGGACCACGGCCGTGCGCCCGAGGTGGTCAAGCTGCTCAAGGATAAAACCCGCATCGACGCCCTGCTGCTGCGCTACGCGCTCGCCTTGAAAGCGACCGGATCGCCCGAGGCGGCGGTACAGACGGCGGCCTTGCAAAGCCGTTTTGAAGCCGCCATGCTGCGCGGCGACACCGTGCACCAGAGAGAACAGGCCCGATTCGAGCTGGCTTTGCGCGGCGACGCCGCCAAGGCGGTCAAGCTGGCCATGCTGAACTGGGCGGTGCAAAAAGAACCGGCCGACCTGCGCATCCTGGTCGAAAGTGCCGCCGCCAGCGGCGATCCGACTGCCGGCAAAGCCGCCCGCGACTGGATCGCCCGTACCCATATCGAAGAGCGCGCGATCACGCCGCTGCTGCCGAAATTGAAGGGGCAGCCATGATGCGCTCATTGTGGATGCTCGTGTTCCTGATGCTGGCAAGCGCGCCGGCGCTGGCCCATAAACCCAGCGACAGCTACCTGACCCTGAACGTCCAGGGCAAACAGGTCACCGGCCAGTGGGACATCGCCCTGCGCGACCTCGACATGGCGGTCGGCCTGGATGCCGACGGCAACGGCGAGCTGACCTGGGACGAAGTCAAGGCGCGCCATCCTGCCGTCAGCGCCTACGCCTTGTCGCGCCTGACGGTGGCGGTCAAGGATGGCGCCACCACGACGCCGTGCAAACTAACCGTCACCGAGCAGCTGATCGACGAGCACAGCGACGGCGCCTACGCCGTGCTGCGCCTGGCGGCCAGCTGCCCGGCCGAGATCAGCACGCTCGATGTCGACTACAAGCTGCTGTTCGATATCGACCCCCAGCACAAGGGCTTGTTGAGACTGGGCTACCAGGGCGCCACCTCCACCGCCATTTTCACGCCCGATGCGCCGCACCAGGCGCTGGCAGTGGCGGGCGCCTCGCGCTGGAGCCAGTTCGCCGACTACGTCAAGCACGGCGTCTGGCATATCTGGATCGGCTTCGATCACATCCTGTTCCTGCTGTCGCTGCTGCTGCCGGCCGTGCTGATTTTCGACCGCGGCCGCTGGCAAGGGGGTGCCAGTTTCAAAGCCTCGTTTATCGACGTCTTGAAAATCGTCACCGCCTTCACCCTCGCCCACTCGATCACCCTCAGCCTGGCCGTGCTGGGCGTGCTGTCGGTGCCGTCGCGGGTGGTCGAATCGGCGATCGCCCTGTCGGTGGTGCTGGCGGCTTTGAACAATATCTGGCCCCTGTTCCAGCGCCGCCGTGCGGTGGCCGCCTTCGCCTTCGGCCTGATCCACGGCTTCGGCTTTGCCAGTGTGCTGCTCGACCTGGGCCTGCCGGCCGCCAGCCTGCTGCTGTCGCTGGTCGGCTTTAACGTCGGCGTGGAACTGGGCCAGCTAACCATCGTGGCGATCTTTTTGCCGCTGGCCTACCTGGCGCGCAAGACCGCGTTCTACCGCAAGATCGTGCTGGTGGGCGGTTCGTCGGTGATCTTCGCCATCGCCCTGGTCTGGCTGATCGAGCGGGTGATGGATCTGAAGATCATCACGCCATGAGCGACAACACGCCCGGGCGTTATCTGCTGGCGGTGTTTTTCATCGTCGGCGGCGTCATGCACTTCGTGCTGCCGGCGACCTACGCCGGCGTGATGCCGCCCTGGCTGCCCTGGCACGCTGCGCTGGTGGCGATCAGCGGCGTCGCCGAAATCGCCGGTGGTGTCGGCGTGCTGCTGCCAGGGGTGCGACGCGCCGCCGGCTGGGGCCTGATCCTGCTGTCGATCGCCGTCTTGCCCGCGAATGTGCAGATGCTGCTCGATGGTCTGGATGCCGGTAGGCCGGCCTGGCAGATCTCTCTGCTGGTCGTGCGCTTGCCGCTCCAGGCCTTATTGATCTGGTGGATCTGGGTAGTCGCCGCGCGCCGCCGCTGATCGGCGTTTATACTGGCGGCTCCATCCCCTGCCGGAGCCCGCCCTTGTCGCTCGAATCGTTTTTCAAACTCAAACAGCACGGCAGCGACACCCGCACTGAACTGGTGGCGGGCCTGACCACGTTTTTGACGATGGCCTACATCATCTTCGTCAATCCCGCCATCCTGCACGACGCCGGCATGCCGCGCGACGCGGTGTTCGTCGCCACCTGCCTGGCCGCCGCCCTGGGCAGCGCCATCATGGGCCTGTACGCAAACTACCCGATCGGCATGGCGCCGGGCATGGGCCTGAACGCCTATTTCGCCTACACGGTGGTGCTGGGCACGGGCGTCGCCTGGCAGGCCGCGCTGGGTGCGGTGTTCCTGTCCGGCTGCCTGTTCGTGCTGGTCAGCGTGCTTGGCCTGCGCGGCCTGATCGTGCGCGGCATTCCGCCCTCCCTGCGCACGGCCATCGGTGTCGGCATCGGCTTGTTCCTCGGCCTGATCGCATTGAAAAGCGCCGGCCTGGTGGTGGCCAATCCCGCCACCATGGTCGCCGCGGGGGATTTGCACAAGCCCGCCGCCCTGATGGCGGTGTTCGGCTTCCTGTTGATCGTCACGCTGGACCGCCTGCGCGTGCGCGGCGCCATCCTGATCGGCATCGCCGCCGTCACCGCCCTCAGTTTTTTGTTTGGCGAGAACCAGTTCAAGGGCGTGTTCGCCGCGCCTCCCTCGCTCGCGCCCACCTTCCTGCAACTGGACGTCAAGGGCGCGCTGGCGATGGGGGTGGTGAATGTGGTGCTGGTGTTCTTCCTGGTCGAGCTGTTCGACGCCACCGGCACTTTGATGGGGGTGGCGGCGCGCGCCGGCCTGCTGGTCGAGGGCAAAATGGAGCGGCTCAATCGCGCCCTGCTGGCCGACAGCATGGCGATCGTCGCCGGCGCCGGTCTCGGCACGTCGAGCACCACCGCCTTCGTCGAAAGCGCCGCCGGCGTGCAGGCTGGCGGGCGCACCGGCCTGACCGCGGTGACGGTATCCGTGCTGTTTCTGGCCTGCCTGTTCATCGCCCCGCTGGCAGGCGTGGTGCCAGCCTACGCCACCGCGCCCGCCCTGCTGTTCGTCGCCTGCCTGATGCTGCGCGAACTGGGAGACCTGGACTGGCAGGACAGCACCGAAGCGGTGCCGGCGGCGATCACCGCCATCGCCATCCCGTTCACCTATTCGATCGCCGAAGGGATAGGCTTTGGCTTTATCACTTACGCGGTATTGAAGCTGACCACCGGGCGCGCGCGTGAAGTCAAACCGGTGGTGTGGATCATTGCCGCCGTCTTTCTCGGAAGATTCGCCTGGCTGGCCTAAATCAGACGGCGGCTTTCAAGGCCGCCGCCACTTCCTCCTGATCGATCGGCCGCACCACCCGCGCCACTTCGACGCCGTCCTTCAGCACCACCACGGTCGGCCACAGTTTCACTTTGAACGAGCGCCCCAGTTTGCGGCCGCTGCCGTCTTCCACCTTGATGTGACGTACGCCGCCCTGCGCCGCGATGGCGCCGGCGATATGCGGCGCCGCGCCCTTGCAAAAGCCGCACCAGTCGGTGCCGAAATCGAGGGCGGTGACGCCAGACATGGCGTCGATGTCGCTGCGCTGGGGTTGTTCGGTTTGGTATGGATTGGTCAAGATTGCCTCCTTCGCCGGTGATATCGCCAGCATATCCCAACAAATGCTGGTTTTCACTTTCGTTTGATTGCTCTATAATTCGATAGACATCTACCTATTTCATATCGAACAATGCATGCTACCGTTTCGGCGCCCGACCCGGCGCTTGCCGAGCTGCAGGCGCGCTTTTCCGCGGCCCTGCACAACACCGGCCGCGCCTGGCGCCAGGCCATCGACGCGCGTCTGAAAGATCTGGGCGTCAGCCAGGCGGCCTGGATGACCATCGCCATGGTCGCCAAGGCGGCCACGCCGCCGTCGCAAAAGCAGCTGGCCGATCTATTGGGCGTGGAAGGACCGACCATCGTCGCCATGATCGACCGGCTGGTGGCGTCGGAACTGGTGCTGCGCGTGCCGTCGCCGCATGACCGCCGCGTCAAGCTGATCGAGCTGACCGAGGCCGGCCAGGCCATGTACGCCCAGGTCAAGGAACGCGCCGACGCCTTTCGGGCCGAGCTGCTGGCCGGCGTCGATGCGGCCGCGCTGCTGGCGGCGACCACCTTGCTGGAACAGCTGCAGGCGTCCATCGGCGACGGCGCATGAGCGGTGATGTGGACGTGAAGGCAGGCGCGATCAACCGGCCCATGATCACGGCGTCGATCATGCTGGCGACCATCATCCAGGCGCTCGACGGCACCATCGCCAACGTCGCCCTGCCGCACATGCAGGGCAGCCTGTCGGCCTCGCAGGACCAGATCACCTGGGTGCTCACATCGTTCATCGTCGCCGCGGCGATCGCCACGCCCCTGAACGGCTGGCTGTGCGACCGTTTTGGATTGAAGCGGATTTTCCTCGTCTCGGTGGCTGGCTTCACGGTGGCATCGGTGCTGTGCGGCCTGTCCGGCTCCCTGCTGCAAATCGTCGTCGCCCGCCTGCTGCAAGGCGTGTTCGGCGCCGCCCTGGTGCCGCTGTCGCAGGCGGTCCTGCTCGACATCAACCCGCGCGAGAAGCACGGTTCGGCGATGGCGGTATGGGGCATGGGCGTGATGATCGGGCCGATCCTCGGACCCACCCTGGGCGGCTGGCTGACCGACAGCTACAACTGGCGCTGGGTATTCTTCATCAATGTGCCGCTGGGCGCCCTGGCCTTTTACGGCATCTGGAAATACATCAAGCCGGTCGCCGCGCTGCGCCGCGTAAAATTCGACGCCTTCGGTTTCATCACCTTGAGCTTCGCCATCGGCGCCCTGCAGCTGCTGCTCGACCGCGGCGAGCAGAACGACTGGTTCGGCTCCAACGAGACCTGGGTCGAGGCGATCATCCTGGCGCTCAGTGCAAGCTACTTCATCGCCCACACGGCGCTGCGCCCGGCCGGCCAGTCCTTTCTCGATTACCGCCTGCTGGCCAACCGCAATTACGTCACCGGCCTGCTGTTCATTTTTATCGTCGGCATGGTGCTGTTCGCCACCCGCGCGCTGATGCCGTCGATGCTGCAGTCGCTGATGAACTACCCGGCCGCGCTGGCCGGGCTGGTGACGGCGCCGTCGGGGCTGGGCACCATGCTGGCCATGCTGGTGGTGGGCCGGCTGACCGGCAAGGTCGATTTCCGCCTGCTGCTGGCGACGGGCTTCGCCATCACCGCTTTCTCTCTGTGGCAGATGGCGCAATACACCCTGGTGCTTTCGCAGTCCGACATCATCTGGCCCGGCATCATCCAGGGCATCGGCCTGGGACTGGTATTCGTGCCGCTGTCGGCGGCCACCTTTGCGACCTTGACGCCGGCGATGCGCGCGGAAGGCACCGCCATCTACAGCCTGGTGCGCAATATCGGCTCCTCCATCGGCATCGCCCTGGTGCAGACCCTGTTGGTACGCAATACGCAGATCGCCCACGCCTCGCTGGGCACCCACGTCAATTACGCCAACCCGGCCTTGCAGGATGCCGGCGTGTCGACCATCTACAACCTGACAAATGGCGCCGGCATGACGGCGCTGAACGGCGAAATTACCCGCCAGGCGTCGATGATCGCCTACGTCGACGATTACTGGCTGATGATGATGCTGACGATTGCCGTTATCCCCCTGCTGTTTTTGGTGAAGAAGCCTGCTGTGGCAGCCGCCCCCGCGGCCATCGACCACGCCGCCCTCGACTGACATGAAAGTTTTATACACCGTGCGTTCCGTTTATTCCATCACCCTGCTGTGCGCCGCGCTGGCCGGCTGCGCCCATATCCCCTACGACGAGCGGCGCGCCGAACTGCCCGACTTTGCGCGCGCCCAGCATGCGGCTTCGATCCACCTGGCCAGGCAGGGCTGGCCGGAAGCGCGCTGGTGGAGCCGCTACCACGACGCCCAGCTCGACGCCCTGATCGAGCGCGCCTTGCAGGACAGCCCAAGCCTGGCGGTGGCCGGCGAGCGCATTCTGGGCGCACGCGCCGCGCTGGCGGTGGAACGCAGTGCCGGCGGCGCTTCGCTCGACCTCGACGCCGGCCTGAATCGCCAGCGCTACTCCGGCAACGGCCTGTTCCCCGCCCCCATCGGCGGCGCCTTCTATAACGACGCCGCCGTGCAGATCAAGGCCGGCTACGATTTCGACTGGTGGGGCAAGCACCGCGCCGCCGTCGCCGCCAGCCTGGGCGAAGTCAACGCCCGCCAGGCCGAGGTGGCGCAAGCCGAGCGCACCCTGACCACGGCGGTAGCGCAGAGCTATTTCAGATGGCAGTTATTGAGCGCGCGCGCCGCCGCAACCCGCGAGATCGCCGCCGTGCAGCGCGAAGTGGTAGCCGAGAAGGTGGCGCGCATCGCCCGCGGACTAGCGACCAGCGATGAACAGCGCATCGCCGAACGCGATCTGGGCACGTATCAGGAACAGGCATTGGCCCTCGATGCGCAAGCGGCCCGTGAAAAGGAAGCCTTGCGCGCGCTGGTGGGCGCCACCGGCGCCGATGAGGAACTGGCCTTGCTGCCGCAACCGGTGGCCGCCGGCATCGCCACCTTGCCGGCCGAGATGGGCTTCGCCTTGCTGGCGAGAAGACCCGATCTGCAGGCGGCGCGCTGGCGCGTCGAAGCCATGCTGGGCAGAGTGGCGGCCAGCCAGGCGGCGTTTTACCCGGACATCAACCTGGCCGGCGCCATCGGTCTCGATGCCGTCTCGCTGGGCCGCTTGCTGCGGCCGAACAGCCGCACCATGCTGCTCGGGTCGACCATCCAGCTGCCCTTGTTCGACAGCCGTAGATTGAGCGCCGACCTCGGCGTGGCGCGCGCCGAGCGCAATGCGGCGATCGCCGACTACAACGCCGCCGTGCTGCGTGCGGTGGCCGAAGTGGCGCAGGAAGGCGCCACCGTGCAGGGCCTCGAACGTGAAACGGCAGCCCACACGGCCACGCGGGCCGCCAGCGCGGCGCTGGTCGCTACCAGCACCAAGCGGATGAACCAGGGACTCGGCGATAAAAACGCCGTGCTGCTGTCGCGCCAATCGCTGCTGCGCCAGGACGACATCGGCCTTCAGCAGCAGGACGCCGCCCTGCAAGCGGAGGTTTCACTGATTCGCGCCCTGGGCGGCGGCTACAACGCCGACCCGCTCACCGGTGCGGCGGCCAGCGCCGGCGCCGACCCGGACGCCGTCTCCCTGCGCGCCGCCCTGCCCCCTTCATCAAATTAATGCTTCGACCGCCATGACCACAACTACGACCTCCACCACCGCTGCCGACGCCAATGCCGAAAAACCCGGCAAGCGCCGCTTCGTCCTGATCGCCATCACCCTGGTCTTCCTGCTGGCCGGCGCCGCCTACGCCGCCTATTACTTCCTGGTGCTGGCCGGCCGTGCCGACACCGACAACGCCTACGTCGGCGGCAACCTGGTGACGGTGTCGTCGCAGGTCGCCGGCAGCGTGATCGAAATCGCCGCCGACGAGACGCAGATGGTGCAGGCGGGCGCCGACATCATCAAGCTCGATCCGTCCGACGCCGCCGTCGCCCTCAACCAGGCCGAAGCCCGCTTGGCCAGCGTGGTGCGCCAGCAGCGCGAGCGCTACACCAATGCCGAGCAGTTCGATGCGCAGATCGCCCAGCGCAAGGTCGAATTGAAGGCGGCCGAAGACGACCTGGCGCGCCGGCTGCCACTGGCGGCGGATCACACGGTGTCCGGCGAAGACATCGCCCATGCCCGCCGTGCGGTCGACACCGCGCGCGCCGCGCTGGAAGTGGTCAACAAGCAGAGCCAGGCGGCGCGGGTCGGCCTGACCGGGGTCGACATCGCCCAGCATCCCTACGTACTGGCGGCGCGCGCCGATTACCTGGCGGCCTGGCTGGCGGCGCGCCGCAACGCCATCGTCGCGCCGGTGTCGGGCTACGTCGCCAAGCGCAGCGTGCAGGTGGGCAGCCGGGTCACGCCGGGCGCACCGCTGCTGACCATCGTGCCGCTCGACCAGCTGTGGGTCGAGGCCAATTTCAAGGAGTCGGAACTGCGCGACATCCGTGTCGGCCAGCCGGCCACGGTGGAAGCGGATATGTACGGCGGCAAAGTGACTTTCCACGGCAAGGTGCTGGGCCTGTCGGCCGGCACCGGCAGTGCCTTTTCCCTGCTGCCGGCGCAAAACGCCAGCGGCAACTGGATCAAGGTGGTGCAGCGGGTGCCGGTGCGCATCGCCCTCGACCCGAAGGAACTGGCGGCCCATCCGCTGCGGGTCGGCCTGTCGGCCACCGCGCAGATCGACATCACCCAGAAGGGCAGCGGAGAACTGGGCACCGTGGCAGCTTCGGCGCCGGCGCCGCAACGCTACACGACGACGGCGCTGAACCAGCCGCTCGACCAGGCACGGGCGGCGACCGATGCCATCGTGGCGAAGAATATGGTGAAATGAGGGACGCTGCCGCGCACTACTCCAGGATCGGCTCCTGCGCGGCATCCGCGCTCAGGCCGGCGCGCTCGAAGCCGTAATCGCGCTCGACCCGGCAAATGCGCACTTTATAGGCGCTGTACCAGCCCTGGCGGCCCAGCCGCTGCGCCAACTGGTGCTCGCTCTCGCGCTTCCAGGCGGCGATGGCCTCCAGGCTGCTCCAGTACGACACGGTGATGCCGACGTCCTCGCGCGCCGATTCGACGCCCAGGTAGCCTGGCTGCCGGGCCGCCATCGCCATCATGGTATCGGCCATGGCGCCATAGCCGTCGCCGTCGCGCGCGTGGCGCAGCGAGGTGAAGATCACGGCGTAATAAGGCGCGGCTGGCGTATGGGCGATGGGCATGGCGGACTCCGGCGGCGCGATGCCGCATATTCTGGGCCGCTTATTCTGCGCCCGTGCAGCCGCCATGGCAACGGATAACTTTCTTGCCCGTAGCGGAGCCGGCGTTGCCGCGCCCGTTCACTGCGCCGCCAGCGTGCGGATATCGCCCAGCATGACGTCGGCACGCAGGAACGCCGGGCTGTAAATCTCGCGAACCACGCCGCGGCGGTCGATCAGGTAGATTTTTAACAGGTGGGCCAGCTGCGGCCGGGCGCTGCCGCCCACAGCGGCTTGCTCGGCCAACTGCACATCCTGGCCGAAACCGTTCAGCAAAGGCGCCAGCTGGCGCGCCGACTGGGTGGTCAGAAAATGCCAGCGCGGGCGCGCGGAAGGTGCGCCGTCCGCGCCGCCGTAACTGCGCATCAGCGGCGCGGTGTCGTGTTCGGGATCGAAACTCATGCTGACAAAGCGGACCTGGTCGCGCAGGCGCGGATCCTGTTCGATCGCCGCCTTCAAGGTATGCATGGTGGCCAGCGCCAGCGGACAGCCGCGCGCGTCGCTGCACGCGGTGTAGACGAAGGCAAACAACGTCACTTTGCCTTCGGTGTATTCGGCCAGCCGGTGCGCAGCGCCATCGCTGTCGAGCACGGCGCCGTGCGGCGCTTCCATGATGCGGTCGAGCCGGTAGCTGCCCGGCGCCGGCAGAGCCAGGCTGGCGATCACGGTGCTGGCGGCGATATCGCCGCTGCTCGATGCCGGCGTGTATTCGACGCGGGCAGTGCTTGCCGCTCCGGCCCGTCCGCTGTCGCCATTCGACGGCACACAGCCGCCCAGGCAAGCCAGCGAAAGCATCGTCGCCGCGCCAGTGCGCCGGCTCCGCTCCACCGCCCGCCCCTAGCGCGCCGCCAGTGCGCCGGGCGGCGCCAGCCGCAGCGCCGCCGCTTTCGCCGACGCCGCGCCCAGCTTCATGTGGTGGGCACGCCCGAGTTTTTCTTTATAGAAATCCACCTTCCAGGTTTCCGTCAACTCCTTGCCGTCCCAGGCGAAGCGCTTGACGAATTGTTCGTCGTCCGTCCCCTTCTTGTCCCATTTCGCCAGCAGCGAGGAGCTGACATACACCCGGCTGCCATCCCAGCTTTGCGACACCATGTTGACCTGCGCGCCGGTGTGCTTGGCATAGGTCTGTTTGGGCGCTTCCGGATTGGACAGGTCGAAGCGGCGCGTCATGCCGTCCATGAAAGTGTTGACCCAAAGGGCCTTGCCGTCCGCGCTGATCGAGATATCCACCGGCAGCGGGATCTTGGCGGGGTCGCCGATGGCGCCCACCGATTTGGCTTGCCACTTGCCGGCCGCATCTTTCTTGACCAGCCACAGGGTCGAGGTCAGCGCGCTGGCGGTGATGGCCCAGTCGTCGCCTTCCTTCAAGGACCAGCGAATTTCAAGCGGCGCGCCCGGCACCTTGAATACCTGGGCCGGCTGCATCGATTTCAGGTTCCACATGACCATGGTGCCGCCAAATTGCTGCATGGCGCCGGCATCCTTCATCAGTTCGCCCAGGTCGCGCATGTAATTGTTGTAGCCGGTGAAGCTGGAGGTCAGCATGGCGTTGCGCGCCGGATTGATGGCGATGTCGTAGCCATAACCGTCGCCGCCGTCCGTGGTGGGCATCATCACCGTGCGCAGGAATTTGCCCTCGTTGCTGTACATGGCCATGCCGGTCTTGCCGCCCTTGTCCTTACTGTTGGACAAGGCGCCGATCAGCATCCGTCCCGGCATGGCATAAAAGGTGTGTGGCCCGACCAGCCCCGCCTTGCCTGGCAAATCGGTGATCGTCCGCACCAGTTTCGGTTTCGCCGGGTCGAGCGCCAGGTCGAACACATAGATGCGGCTATCCTCCAGGCCGCCTGCCCACAGATAGCGGCGGTCGTCCGTGAACCCCACGTGATGCGCCTCGCCGCGCCGTCCCACCGACACCCGGGCGATCACCTTGCCGTACTGTTTGGAGGCCGGATTGACATCGATGGTGACCAGCTTGTCCCAGCCATCGCCCAGCCCGGGCATGCCCAGGGTCCACACATACAGGTAATCTTCCTGCCCCTTGATCAGGTTCGACATATACGGCGAATTGCAGGTTTCATCCGCCAGCGCGGCAGAGCCGCCGAGGGAGAACAAGCCGAACAACAGGGCCAACAAACGAAGGCGCAATGATTTATGCATCGAAAGCTCCAGGCAATGGTCGGATCACCCGCCACTGTAGCCCTGAACGCCGCTCGATTCACCAGTCAAAAAAACAAGGAAGCCAATGTTTGATCTAAATCAATGATTAGCAACATGCGCCTGCCCCCGAGGCGACATCAGATCCGAATCGGGTTTGCGTAATCCAGAAAACCTCGGCTCCGCCGAGGGCTTTTCATCTGACCAACCCAAACAAAAGTAGGGGTTCACTTTTGTTTGACTTCAATCCATGTTGGTACGTGGTCACTCGGCTTTTCGCGGCCGCGCACGGCGTGATCGGTGCCTGCGGAAACAAGCATCGGCGCCATGGCGGGACTCAACAGCAAATGATCGATCCGCAATCCCGCATTTCTCCCATACGCATTCCTGAAATAATCATAAAACGTATAGATCGTTTCATCCGGGTGCAGGCTGCGCAGCGAATCCAGCCAGCCTTGCGCCATCAGCCGTCCGAACGCTTCGCGCGTCTCTTCGCGAAACAGGGCGTCGTCGACCCAGCGTTCGGGTTTGTAGACATCTCGCCCGGTCGGGATTACGTTGAAGTCGCCCGCCAGCACCACCGGCGCGCCGCTGTCGATCAATTTGGCGGCGTGGACGATCAGGCGTTCCATCCAGCCCAGCTTGTAGTCGTATTTGGGGCCGGGCGCCGGATTGCCGTTCGGCAGATACAGGCAGCAGACCAGGATGCCGTCGACGATGGCCTCGATGTAGCGGCTTTGCACGTCTTCCTCGTCGCCCGGCAGGCCGCGGCCCACCTCGATCGGCAGCTGGCCGCGCGCCAGGATCGCCACGCCGTTCCAGGCTTTCTGGCCGTGCCAGACGGCCTGGTAGCCGGCAGCCGCCAGTTCCGCCTCCGGGAAACGCTCGCCCGGGGCCTTCAGTTCCTGCAGACAGGCGACGTCGGGCTTGGTTTCTTCCAGCCATTGCAGCAGGGCCGGCAGGCGGCTGCCGATGCCGTTGACGTTGAAAGTGGCGATCCGCATGCGCGCTCCAATGTATTGTTCAAACCGCCATTGTGAGGCCAATCGGCGCAGCGGTGCCGCACGATCGCCACGCTGCCGTCCGATGACTTACAAAAGCGAAAAATCAGCGCTTGATGAAGGCCGGCGAGTGCGTCGCCATCAACACCGCGCAGGCATGGCCGTCGACCGGGCGGCTCAGATAATATCCCTGAATTTCGTCGCAGCCGTTGGCCGCCAGCAGGTCCAGCTGTTCGACCGTCTCGACGCCTTCGGCGATCACCGTCAGGCCCAGGCCGTGGCCCATGGCGATGACGGCGCGGGCGATCGACAGGTCGTGCTGGTCGGTGGTGATCTCGCGTACGAACGACTGGTCCAGCTTGAGCTTATCGAGCGGGAAGCGTTTCAGATAACTGAGATTGGAGTAGCCGGTGCCGAAATCGTCGATCGCCACCTTCACGCCCATCGCCTTGATCTGGCGAAGGATCTCGATGGTTTTTTCCGGCTCTTCCATCGACGCGCTTTCGGTCAGTTCCAGTTCCAGCAGGTGCGGCGCCAGGCCGGTCTGCGCCAGGATCGACTGCACCATCGTCACCGCGTGCTCGGAGAACTGGCGTGCCGACAGGTTGACCGACACCGGCACCGGCGCCAGGCCCTGTCTATGCCACGACACCGCCTGTTCGCAGGCGCAGCGCAGCACCCACTCGCCGATCGCCAGGATCATGCCGGTTTCCTCGGCCAGCGGGATGAACAGGCCGGGGCCGATCAAGCCCCGTTCCGGATGGCGCCAGCGCACCAGCGATTCGACGCCGATGATCTCACCCGTGCGCACGCTGGCCTGGACCTGGTAGTGCAGCACCAGTTCGTGGCGTTCGATGGCGCCGCGCAGTTCGCTCTCGAACTGGAAGCGGGCGTGCGCATCCTGATTCAGGCCGGGCCGCGAAAACTCGTAGCGCTCGTTCTTGCTGCTCATGGCGCGCCGCATGGCGGCGTCGGCGCCCTGGTAGATGGCGTCGTAATCCTCGCCGTCGTTCGGATACAGGGCGATACCGATGGCCGGATCGAGGTGCAGCTCCTGGTCGCCCAGCAAAAACGGCAGGCTCAATTCCGCGAGCACCTGGCGCGCCATGTCGGCGAAGTCGCCGGCGCTGCCGGCCATGGCGATGGCGAAGGTGCGCTCGCTGACCCTCCCCACGCTGACGCCATTGCGCTGGCGGTGGCCCAGCCGGGCGGCGGCCTGGCGCAGCATGGCCTGCTCCGCCTCCAGGCCCAGGCTTTCGGCGATCACCCGCAGACGCTCCGGCTTGATCAGCAGCAGGCCCACCTGCACCCGCCCGCCGATCACCCCTTCCTGCTGCTGCAGCTGGCGCACGCGGTCGCGCATCACCAGCCGGTTCGGCAAACCGGTCAGGGCGTCGAAGCGGCTCATGTAGCGCAGCTTTTCCTCGGCGCCGCGCAGTTCGGTGACGTCGACGCCGGTGCAGACGAAGTATTCGACCGCGCCGTCCGCCTTTCTCAGCCAGGTGGCCGACCAGATGATGGCGCGCAGGGTGCCGTCGCGCGAACGCCACTGGCCGCTCAGCTGCGCAGGGCCGCCATGTTCGGGCGGATTGGCGCACAGGGCGGCCAGGCCGCCGGACCCGCTGCTGCTGGCCAGATCTTCTCGCAGCACGTCGCCGATCGGCCGCCCGATGGCCTGCTGAGCGCTCCATCCCAGTGCCGCTTCGCATGCCGGGTTGAACAGGCGGATGATGCCGTCGCCGTCGACCATGCAGACCAGCGCGCCGCTGGTGTTGACCACCGCCGACAGCAGCTTGCGTTCGCCCTGCCAGGCGGCGGTGCGTTCCTTCACCTGCACTTCCATGCTGCCGTACAGGCGTGCCCGTTCCACCGCCACCGCGATCTGGCTGCCGACCGTGGCCAGCAATTGCCACTGCTCGTCTCCCAGCCTGCGCTCGGTGGTCATCAGGCACAGCACGCCGCGCGTACCGGCGCCGGTCGACAGCGGGATGCAGGCGTGTGGCCGGCTGACCTGCTCGCAAGTCATCATCATCTCGGGGCCGTTCAATTCGCCGGCCATCATCTTGCGCTCGCATTCGCAGCAGGCGGTGGCCAGCGCCGCCCCGGCCGCGCTCTCCGCGCCGCCTTCGAAATCGCGCGCGGCGATCAGGCGCAGGCGCCCGTCCGGGTCGCACAGCTTGATCGATGCGCCCAGCACGCCGGGGAAATCGAGCAAACGCTCGAGCGCCAGTTCGCCCACCGCCTGCTCGGACAGCACCGGGTTGAGCGCCTCGGCGATCTTGTACAGGCCTTCGAGCGACTGGTAGCTGTTGGTGATGCGCAGCTGCTGGGCCTTGAGCTGCTCCGTCATCTGGATCGCTTCTTCGTAGGTCGAGATCAGGAGGTCGAAGATCTGCTGGCGCTCGGCCGTAATGAAATGGGTCTGGCCACCCAGGTTGATGCGCATGCCCATCTGCACGCGCTCGTTGGCGCGCAAGGCGCGGTTGGCGAGGATGAAGCGGATGCGGCCCAGCAGGTACTGGTTGTCGTAGGGCTTGCGCAGAAAATTGTCGGCGCCGCAATCGAGGCCCTTGATGACGTCGTACAGGCTGGTCAAAGAGGTCAGCAGGATCACCGGCACGTCGCGCAGCGACGGGTCGCGCTTGATTTCCTGGCACAGGGTAAATCCGTCCATTTCCGGCATGGCGATGTCGGAGACGATCAGGGTCGGCGTGTTGGCGCGCGCCGCCGCCAGGCCTTCGCGGCCGTTGACGGCAAGGCGCACGCGGTAGCCCGCATGCTCGAGAATCTGCGCCAGGTACTGGGCCTGGGTGGCGCTGTCCTCGACCACCAGGATGTCGACGCGGGATTCGCCGGACACGTCGTGATCATGGCGTGCCGCGGCGTCGCTCCTTGCACTGCCGTCCTGCGCCGAAAGGGGCGCGGAGGCAGCGGGATGGCCGCGCCGCTGGCCGCTCATGCGCTGGCCGTCACGGCGGCGTCGCAGCGCGCCGCCAGCGCCATCATCTGGTTGCGCACCCGCCCGCCGGGCGCGCCCAGCAGCTGGGGCGCCAGATCCAGCGCGGATTCGATCAGGGCGGCGGCGTGGTCGCCGGCGCTGCGGCTGTCGAGCAGGCGCTCGAGGGCGCGGCACAGGTATTCGAGGTCGAACGCATCGACCGAACGGGCGGCGCCGGCCAGCGTGTGCAGGCTGTCGCCGATGGCGGCGGCGGAAGCCGGCGCGGTCGCCTCGCCACGCAATTGCGGCAAGCGGGCGCGCATCTCTTGCAAGTGTCCGCGGCACTCCTCGGCGAACAGTTCGGGCAGGCCCATGTTTTCTGCGTTTGCCATCTTGTCCTCGTGGCGGCCGCGCGCGGGTCGTGGGGCGCGCTTAACAATTTCACCACAAATTGTCACATTTGTCATGACGGCGGCTGAACATGTCATGAACAGTTCAGCTGCCGTTACTGTACGGGAACTTAATTCTTTCCTATCCTACCGCAGATTGCCTGACAGAGGCGGAAAGCCCCTACCGTGCGCAGGTGCAGTCCGGGTCACACGCGTGACGAAGCCGCATGTAACAGTTACAGTTTCCGGTGATACGGGAATTGTGCCGCAGAATTCACAGTTGAGCGGGACCGCTTCAGCTGACCAGATTGTTTTTCAAGGCGTAGCGGATCACCGCCGCGTTCGAATTCAGACCCATCTTGCGGAAAATGCGGTTGCGGTAGGTGTTCACCGAGCTGACGCTGATGCCCAGCGCACCGGCCACCTGCTTGACCTGCAGGCCGGCGCCGATCAATTTGAAAATCTCCGACTCGCGCGCCGTCAGGGCCAGGTGCGCCGGCGGCGCACTCGGCATCAAGGCCTCCTGCTCCATCAGCGCGGCGACCGCGGCGCCGACGTACACGCCGTCGGCCACCACGCCAGCGATGGCGCGCACCAGTTCTTCCGCCGCCAGCGCCTTGCTGATGTAGGCGCAAGCGCCAGCTTTCAAGGCAGCCACGGCGAACTGCGCCTCGGCGTACATGCTCAGCAAGACCACCCGCTGCGCTGGATAACGGCGCCGCACCGCCATCAAGCCCTCCAGCCCATCGTGGCCGGGCAGATTCAGGTCCAGCACCAGCACGTCGGGCGCGTACAGGCCCACCAGTTCGATGGCGCTTTCGACGTCGGCGGCCTCGCCGACCACCCGCATTTCGACAGCACCCGGGCTGCCGTTCGCGCCGTTCGTGACGCTGGTCCCGCTCGCACCGTGCGGGGCGCGCAGGATCTTCTTGATCCCTTCGCGTATCAATTCATGGTCGTCGGCGATCACGATGCGGATCATTTGGCGGCCCCCGCATCGTCCCGGATCCAGCGCCTGGACGCCGCCGGCAGCGGCAGCAGGGCCGACACCAGCGT